>JAEEGH010002280.1_pt1 | contig 52081 bp, 29 predicted proteins | sample 9134181 | NCBI WGS metagenome assembly JAEEGH01 (sample SAMN16246544, study PRJNA631951) | gut metagenome | biome: gut microbiome; feature: rumen; material: DP-attached | host: Bos | place: Iran: Karaj | collected 2018-10 | reverse complement strand
GACGGAGGAAAATAAGGAATTAATCCTCTCTCAATATGAAGAATACAAAATTCTTGAGAAGAGATTAGGGAAGCTGGCAAGAATGACCATCGGCCCTATCGTGAAATATTATCCTGCTGATTATAAAGCGCTCGAAGCCCTTCGGGCTGAATGCAAGAAGACAAACATAAAGTGATCGAGGGACACCCTGATCACAGGTCCCCTTATGTCAGGTGACAGGTCCTGACAGAAATCTTCCGTCTCGGCAAAAAAAAGAATAAATTCTTTTGTTTTGCGCTCAACTTTTTGTAACTTTGCTGTCAGAAACTATTAAATATTGATACTATGAGCAAGAAAAAGGGAGGCAAAAGGCTGAATAAGAAACAGATAGCTGAGATGCTGCAGACGCTGTTCCAACAGAATCCCAACGAGACATTCTCCTTCAAGCAGGTCTTCAAGGCTTTGAAGTTGGATACCCATCCTACCAAGATGCTGGCTATTGACCTGATGGAAGAGATGGCGTGGGACGACTATCTGTCGAAGGTCAGTGATAACTCGTATCGCCTGAACCTGAAGACGCAGGTGCAGGAGGGTACCTTCATCCGCAAAGCCAACGGTAAGAACTCGTTCCAGCCCGATGATGGCGGCACACCCGTGTTTGTCAGTGAGCGTAACTCGCTGTTTGCCATGAATGGCGACCGTGTGAAGGTGACCTATATGGCTCGTCGTGAGAAGCATATCAAGGAGGCGATGGTTGTCGAGATCCTGAGTCATAAGCGTGACCAAGCCGTTGGTAAGCTGAAGGTGGAGAAGGACTATGCCTTCCTGGTTACCGAGGGTAACATCTTTGTCCACGATATCTTTATCCCAAAGAAGAAGCTGAAGGGCGGCAAGACGGGCGACAAGGCTGTCGTCAAGATTACGCAGTGGCCGTCGAAGGAGTCGAAGAACATTGTAGGTGAGGTCATCGACGTGCTGGGCAAGGAAGGTGACAACAATGTAGAGATGCACGCCATCCTGGCACAGTATGGTCTGCCGTATCGCTATCCGAAGACTGTCGAGGACGCTGCCGAGAAGATAGAGCCAGGCATCACGCCTGAGGAGATAGCCCGTCGTGAGGACTTCCGCGAGGTCTTCACCTGTACCATCGACCCGAAGGACGCCAAGGACTTCGATGATGCTCTGTCTATCCGGAAAAAAGGCAAGAACTGGGAGGTTGGCGTGCACATTGCCGATGTCAGCCATTATGTGAAGGAAGGTTCTGTGATTGACAAGGAGGCCGTGAAGCGTGCCACCAGCGTCTATCTTGTGGACCGTACTATCCCCATGTTGCCAGAGCGTCTGTGCAACTTCATCTGTTCACTGCGCCCTGACGAGGAGAAGCTTTGCTATAGTGTCATCTTCGTTTTGGACGAAGAGGCCAATGTCAAGGACTACCACATCGCCCATACCGTTATCAAGAGTAATAGAAGGTACGCGTATGAGGAAGTACAGGAGATCCTAATGGGCAAGGATGGTGACTATGCCGACGAGCTGCGTACACTGGATAAACTGGCGAAATGCTTGCGTGAACGCCGCTTCAAGGGTGGTGCCGTGAAGTTCGATCGTGAGGAATTGCATTTCGACATCGACGAGACAGGCAAGCCTGTCCGTGCTTATTTCAAGAAGTCGAACGATGCCACCCAGCTCATTGAGGAGTTTATGTTGCTGGCCAACCGTACCGTCGCAGAACATATCGGTAGGGTGGAGAAGCCCAAAGCCAAGAATGCACAGCCCAAAGCCAAGAAGACCTTCGTCTATCGTATCCATGACCAGCCAGACCCCACGAAGCTGGAGACGCTGCGCGAGTTTGTGGTGAAGTTCGGCTACAAGATGAAGACGGCTGGTACGAAGGGCGCTATCTCGAAGTCGCTGAATGCGCTGATGGACGGCTGTCAGGGCAAGAAGGAGCAGAAACTCATTGAGACCGTTGCCCTGCGTGCCATGATGAAGGCGAAATACTCGACGCACAACATCGGACACTATGGTCTGGCCTTTGAGTACTATACGCATTTCACGTCGCCTATCCGTCGCTTCCCTGATACGATGGTACATCGCCTGCTGACGAAATATCAGGATGGTGGTCGCTCTGCCAATCAGGAAAAGTACGAAGAACTCTGTGAGCACTGCTCCGATATGGAACAGACCGCCCAGCAGGCTGAGCGCGACAGCATCAAGTACAAGATGGTCGAGTTCATGGCCGACAAGATAGGTAACGAGTATGATGCCCATATCAGTGGCATCCAGTCGTATGGCATCTACTGTGAGGTTGACGAGAACCACTGCGAGGGTATGGTGTCCATGCACGACCTGGACGATGACTACTACGACTTCGACGAGCGCAACTACTGCCTGGTGGGTCGTCGTCATCACAACAAATACCAGTTGGGTGACCCCATCCGCATCAAGGTGGCTCGTGCCAATCTGGAGAAGCGCCAGCTCGACTTCGTTTTAGCCGACAAATAACTCATTAGTCTTATTGGCCCCATAGGCCCCATTTTATTATTATAATAAGGTACACGCATGAAAGAAAACAATCGCATCATTGCCGCAGCCATTGTTGCTGTAGGCATCATCTGCCTGGGATGGTTCCTGAAGGCAGGCATTGACAACTTTGCCAATAAAGACCGTCATGTAACCGTCAAGGGACTGGCCGAACGTGAGGTGCCAGCCGACAAAGTCACGTGGAGCATTGGTACAAAGGTGACGGGTAACGACCTGCCGCTGCTTTACGAGAACATCAACGTGCAGACGCAGAAGATCAAACAGTTCCTGCTGAAGTATGGTCTGCCGGAGAAAGAGATTACCGTTAATCCTCCCTCCATTACCGACCTGGAGGCCCGTGAGTGGGGTGACAACCAGAAGAACTTCCGCTACATCGTCAATACCACGATTACGGTGGCTACCAACAAGGTGGCAGAAGTCAACAAAGCCATCTCCAGTCAGGCCGAACTGCTGAAGCAGGGCGTGGCACTGGGCGAGAACAGTCCGCAGTACGAATATGCCTCGTTCCAGCAGATGAAACCGGAGATGATGGCCGAGGCTATCAAGAACGCTCAGAAGACTGCTGCGCAGTTTGCAGAGGCCAGTGAGTGTGACCTTGGGAAAATTGTCGTTGCTGATCAAGGACAGTTTTCTATTGACAATCGTGATGATAACACGCCGTATATAAAAAAGTTACGCGTAGTTACTACAGTGACTTATTCGCTGAAGGACTAAGCGACGGTCGACGAAATACCGTCTATTAACATTTTTTGAAAATATTTCTCTCCAAAATGTGCTTGTAATTTAGTTATATTTTGTATCTTTGCACTCGCTAAGAGTTTCCCGAAATGGGAAACTTTTTGCGAGATGAAAATCAAAAAGTTGTCCAAAACGGAAAACTTCGTGTTGCAAAGAGAAGGCAATAACTAGAGAAATAAACACATAAAAATGGAAATTAAAAACTTTACCATTACCAAACGCGACGGTTCGAAAGACTCGTTTTCGTTAGACAAAATCATGAACGCCATCGTTAAGGCGTTCGAGAGTGTGAACGTTCCTTCTGACCTGGGAACCATTTCGAAGATTATCAGTCACCTGGATATCAAGGACGATATCACGGTGGAGGATATCCAGAACCAGGTGGAGGAAGCGTTGATGCGCGAAGGCTTCTATAAGGTTGCCAAGTCGTTCATGCTCTATCGCCAGCAGCATACCGAGGATCGTGAGACGCTGGCTAAGTTGCAGTTCCTGTCCGACTATATGGAGTCGGCTAATGCTGCAACCTCTTCGAAGTTTGACGCCAATGCCAATGTGGAGCACAAGAACATTGCCACGCTGATTGGTGAACTGCCGAAGTCTAACTTCATCCGTCTGAACCGTCGTCTGCTCACCGAGCGCATCAAGAAGATGTTCGACAAGGAACTTGCTGACCAGTACATCGACTTGCTGACACACCACTTTATATATAAGAACGATGAGACCTCGCTGGCCAACTACTGTGCATCTATCACGATGTACCCCTGGCTTATCGGTGGCACTACCGCTATTGGTGGCAACTCAACGGCGCCTACTAACCTGAAGTCGTTTGCCGGTGGTTTCATCAACATGGTGTTCATGGTCAGCTCTATGCTTGCTGGTGCCTGTGCTACCCCTGAGTTCCTGATGTACATGAACTACTTCATCGGCAACGAGTATGGCAAAGACTACTGGCAGCATCCTGAGCAGCAGGCCGACCTCTCGCTGAAGAAGCGCACCATCGACAAGGTTATTACCGACTACTTCGAGCAGATTGTCTACTCACTGAACCAGCCCACTGGTGCCCGTAACTATCAGGCTGTGTTCTGGAATGTGGCTTACTACGACCGTTACTACTTCGAGAGCATCTTCGGTGAGTTCTACTTCCCCGATGGCAGTCAGCCCGACTGGGATGGTCTGTCTTGGTTGCAGAAGCGTTTCATGAAGTGGTTCAACCAGGAGCGTACGAAGACCCTGCTGACCTTCCCCGTAGAGACCATGGCGCTGCTCGTTGACGAGAATGGCGAGCCTAAGGACAAGGAGTGGGGTGAGTTTACCGCTGAGATGTATGCTGAGGGCCACTCGTTCTTCACCTATATGAGCGACAATGCCGACTCTCTCAGTTCTTGCTGCCGTCTGCGCAACGAGATTACTGACAACGGCTTCTCTTATACGCTGGGTGCCGGTGGTGTATCTACCGGTTCGAAGTCAGTACTGACCATCAACCTCAACCGTTGCGTGCAGTACGCCGTCAACCACAAGATGGACTATCTGGAGTATCTGGGACAGGTCATCGACCTCTGCCACAAGGTACAGCTGGCATACAATGAGAACCTGAAGGACCTGCAGGCCCATGGCATGCTGCCCTTGTTCGATGCTGGTTACATCAATATCGCACGCCAGTATCTGACCATCGGTATCAATGGTCTTGTAGAGGCTGCCGAGTTCATGGGATTGAAGATTACGCCTAACGACGACTATAAGAAGTTCGTACAGAGCATCCTCGGCCTTATCGAGAAGTACAACAAGCAGTACCGCACGAAGGACATCATGTTCAACTGCGAGATGATTCCTGCCGAGAACGTCGGTGTGAAGCACGCCAAGTGGGACCGTGAGGACGGCTACTTCGTACCACGCGACTGCTATAACAGCTACTTCTATGTTGTTGAGGACGACTCATTGTCAGTTATCGACAAGTTCAAGCTGCACGGCGCTCCCTACATCGAGCACCTTACTGGTGGCTCTGCCCTGCACATGAACCTCGACGAGCACCTGTCTAAGGAGCAGTATCTGCACCTGCTGAAGGTGGCTGCCAAGGAGGGCTGTAACTACTTCACATTTAACATTCCCAATACTGTCTGCAACGACTGTGGCCATATCGACAAACGTTACCTGAAGGAGTGCCCGCACTGCCATTCGAAGAATGTGGACTACATGACCCGCATCATCGGATACCTGAAGCGCGTCAGCAACTTCTCACAGGCTCGTCAGGAAGAGGCTTCGCGCCGTTACTATGCACACGCAGAATAATTATGACTAATGAGTAATGAGCCATGAGCTCATTACTCATGTCAATAGACATATGCTTAAATACGTAAATACAGGGGTTGTTTTTCAGGAGATACCCGATGAGGTGACTTTAGCCATCAATATCTCCAATTGTCCATGCCATTGTCCAGGGTGCCATAGCCGCTATCTCTGGGATGATATCGGTATGCCGTTGGATACTGATGCTATCGACGCCTTCATCGAGCGTTACGGCAACGACATCACCTGCCTGTCATTCATGGGAGGTGATGCCGACCCCGTAGGCGTCAATCAGTTGGCACAGTATATTCACGAGACCTATCCACAGTTCAAGGTGGCATGGTACAGTGGACGCCTCCGTGTCTCGCCGGCTGTCAACAAGGAAGATTTTGATTATCTGAAAATCGGACCTTATATCAAGCACTTAGGTCCCTTGAAGTCACCGACCACCAACCAGCGTCTCTATCGCCTTCGTGATGACGGTTCCTTCGAGGATATCACCTATCGTTTCTGGCGTCAGCGCGACATAGCTATATAGAAAAAGCCTGCACGTGCAGGCTTTTTCTATGTTCTCTACTCAATGAGGTTTTATTCCTCTTTGCGATCGTCGATGTTGTCACCCTCTGTGGGAGCCATCTCCTCCTCGAAATCGGAGATGCCGGCCTTAATAAGGATGTCGTACCACTGGATGAGTTTCTTGATATGGCTGTTCTGCACACGGTCCTGATCCCATTCGGGCAGCACCTTAGAGAAATACTCGTGGAGCTCGGCAGGAGTGGCCTTCTTGAAGTTAACGCTGCAGGTCTTACCGCCTTCTAAGTCGCGCATAGAGGCGAGCACCTTCATGAGGGGTACCTCGTCAGTCTCAGTGAACATGGCGATGTCGGCCAGTGAGGTGATACGGTCGGTACCGAAGGCAGGCATACGCTTGTGGGTGTCGTCCAAGGCCTCGACAATGAGGCTATTGGTGGCACGTGATACTAATTTGTACAGTCCGGGCTTACCGGAGATTGCTAAAATGGTCTGTTTCATATTTCTTTTCGTTATTTCGATGTTTCGATGTTTCGATGTTACGACATGACGTCGTTAATAAATTCCTCTATCTGACTATTGAGGTCCCGTTGGCCATCGTTGACGATTTCGTAGTCGGCACGGCGCAGGAGCTCGGTCTGTGGCCACTGGCGCTGCATCCACTGGAGTGCCTTCTCACGGGTGATGCCGTCACGTTGCATGACGCGCTGGATACGTACCTCTTCTGGTGCAGTGACCACAATGACACGGTCTACCAGTTTGTAGGCTCCTGACTCATAGAGGATAGCGCTTTCCATCCATTGGTAGCCGCTCTTTTCGAAGTCACGGAATACGGCAGGATGTACGATGTTGTCAATCTTTTTAGCGTTGGTCTCGCTCTCTAATAGGAATCGGGCAATGTCGGCCTTTTCCAAGGAACCGATGAGCTGCAACAACTGCTGGCGAACGTCTTCCGATGTACGGATGATGCGTTTAGCTGCTTGGTCGCAGTCATAGACCTCAATGCCGCGAGTTCTGAGCAGTTGACAGACATAGCTCTTGCCAGAGCCGATACCTCCTGTAATACCTATCTTCATTCCCCTTCTATCAGATAGTCTACTTGTTTGGTGTCGAGGACAGCACGGCTGACGCCATGTGGTACTTCGCGAAGGTAGAGGTTGCATTTCTCCTTGTGGCTCTCTGCGATTTCATGATAGTCGGCAACGACTACAAAGTCTTCTGCACGCAAAGAACGTATCTGACTGACACCTGCTACGAAATGCACCTTGGCATAGCGTGGGAAGGTGCGCAATACCTTTCCTTCCGGTAGATTGAGACAGTGGATGGGCACGTTGCTGATAGTCTCCTCGGTGAGTACGTCGGTATGGAACCGGATTTGTACACGGTCGGGAACGATCTTGACGTCAGGAATGTATGCCAGCTGACAGTTTACCGTCAGCGAGTCGCGGAAGTTGATGTAGTTGAGTGCCTCTGTGTATACAGCACGAATGCTGTCGAGTTTCTCTTTCGAGGCATAGATCTCGACGCTGTCTGGCAGGTACTCCACATCTGAGATGAAGTAGAGCTGGTCTGGGATGACACGGCCTGCCCAGCGGACAGGTACACGACGACACTCACCGTTATTATAGGAGAATGCTAAATGGTCGGGCTTGACGGCAGTGACTTTCGACGAGAGTTCCAAACGTTGTTCAATCATGCGTTTCAGGTCGTTGGTGCCGATGGTGCCGCTGCCACGCCCATGGTCGTAGATCTTGAATGGTATCTGGATGGTGCCCAAGCGGTCGGTATAGAGGTAAACCGCTATGAGCCATCCCTTGTCACGAATGGTTACACGAACCGTGTCTACAGGTACTGAGGTGAGCACTACATTCTTGGGGATACCCACCACGCGTGCAGGTATCTTGATCTCCTGCTCGTAGGTCTCGTTGAGGGTAATGATAAGCCAGAAGATGAATGAGAGGAAGAGGAAGATCATGAAGATAAGGAACTGCTTGTTCACATTGCTGAACAAAAAGTTCCTGATGGTGATAAATATCCGTTTGATACTCATCGCTTCTAACCTCTCACTTCATTGCGTGCCACACTCCTACCTTTAGGTGGGAGAAGCTGCTCACCTCTTACTTCTGCATCGGTGTGCTGGCAGTATCCTTGTAGACATAGCCTTTGTCGACCTTGATGACTACGCCGTCGGCTATCTTCACTTCGATGATGCCAGCAGCCAGGTCAATCTTCTTCACGGTACCATAGATGCCACCACCAGTGACAACAGGTGTGCCCTCAGTGAGGTTGTTCTGGAAATTCTGAATCTCCTTCTGACGCTTCTGCTGGGGACGAATCATAAAGAAGTACATGATGGCAAAGATGGCTACCATCATAATCAGGAAACTGGTCATGCTGCCACCGCCCTGGGCGGCCTGTGCAGCGAGAATAATCTGTGTCATTGTTGTCTATAAATATTTATGTTGTTTTTCTATTTCTTGGGTTCAATGTGCTTCAACAGGCGTCCTTTCTGGACAAGGTGACGGGCAATGGCGTCGAGCATGCCGTTGATGTAGCCGGCACTGCGTGGGGTGGAGTAGAGCTTGGCAATCTCCACATACTCGTTGATGCTGACATTGATGGGGATGCTGGGGAACGTCATCATCTCAGCAATGGCTATCTGCATGATGACGATATCCATATAGGCCAGACGTGAGAAGTCCCAGTTGCGAGAGGCTTCACTCATATAGCGCTGGTATTGGTCAGCATTCATGATGCTGGCACGGAACAACTTGCGAGCATAGTCTCTGTCCTCCTCGCTATCGTATTCGGGCAACAGTTCCTGATGACCCTTGTTCTTCTCGTCGAAACGCTTGATGGTCTTCACCACGAAGGTGTCGACAATCTCCTTGTCGTCATTCCAATAGATGCTCTGCTCCTCCAACAGACTGTCGAGGTCGGGATTGTTCTCAATGAGCGTACGATACAACTTACGCCACAACTCGCGGTCGGCGTCGTAGCTGTCTTCTGCCGAGGCCATATAATCCTGATAAATCTGACTCTCGGTAATCTGTGTGTAAATCTTCTTCAGGAATTCAGGGTTGTCGTTCCAGTTTTTCTTCTGGGCTTCCATGAATTCGTTCAGCATCTTGTTCTCCTCCAACTGCAGGGCGAAGCGGTTCATGATGAACTTCTGTGAAGGCATCTCAGTACCTTCACGCTGTGCACGCGACTGGGCGACCTCCACATGGCGGCGGGCCTCCTGGGTAATGCCTACAATGAGGGCTAACAAGTAATTGTAAAGGTCATAGGCTTTCGACAGGCTGAACAAAAGCTCCTTCTCTGCGGTGTCGATGTTCTTACTTCCATTCTGATAGTAAGCATAGGTTAACTGGACAACCTTGATTCTAATGAGTTCTCTGTTAATCATAATTCTTGTGTAAAAATAGCTATTTGATACTCTTATCGCTTGCAAAAGTACAAATAAATCCCCGATTATACAAAAAAAACACCTATTTTTATAAAAAATTCAATGATGACTTGTCTATTATCAATTTTATTTGTACCTTTGCAGCCGCTTTTCGCATCGTGTGATGGTGAATTAAGCGCAACAAACTTAATTTTAGAGTAACACATTATTAAAAAATGAAAGAAATTAACGTAAACGGTCAGAAGCGCACCGACACAGGCAAGAAGGCCTCTAAGCAGCTTCGTAAGGAGGGTATGGTTCCCTGCAATCTGTATGGTGAGAAGAAGGGTGAGAACGGTCTGCCTGAGGCTATGGCTTTCACTGCATCAATGGCTGAGCTCCGCAAGGCTGTGTACACTCCGCACGTATATGTTGTAAACCTGAACATCGACGGTAAGGAGCACAAGGCTATTATGAAGGAGCTGCAGTTCCATCCCACAACTGATGCTCTGTTGCACGCTGACTTCTTCGAGATCAACGAGACCAAGGCTATCACCGTTGGTATCCCCGTTAACATTGTAGGTCACGCTCAGGGTGTACGTGATGGTGGTCGTCTGAACCTCTCTATCCGTAAGATTGACGTGAAGGCTCCTTACAAGCAGATTCCTGAGAAGCTGGACATCGACGTTACCGAGCTGCAGCTGGGTAAGGCTATCAAGGTTGGTTCACTGAGCTTCGAGGGCTTGGAGATTGCTACTCCTAAGGAGGTTATCGTATGCTCTGTTAAGGCTACTCGTGCTTCTCGTTCAGCTGCCGCTGCTGCTGACGCAGAATAATTATGGACAAGTACTTAATTGTTGGTTTGGGGAATCCTGGCGACGAGTACGCCGAGACCCGCCACAACACTGGATTTATGGTATTGGACGCTTTTGCTAAGGCGTCCAATATCGTTTTTGAGGATAAGCGCTATGGCTTTGTCGCAGAGACCACACTGAAGGGTAGGAAGGTCTTCCTGCTAAAGCCTACCACGTTTATGAACCTCAGTGGTAATGCTGTGCGCTATTGGTTGAACAAGGAGAACATCGACCAGAGCCGTCTGTTGGTTATCAGCGACGATGTGGCTATCCCTGTCGGTCAGTTCCGCCTGAAGGCCAATGGCAGTAATGGTGGTCACAATGGTTTGGGGCATATTCAGCAGTTGATAGGTCAGAACTATGCTCGTCTTCGTATGGGCATTGGCAACGACTATCCCATTGGCATGCAGATAGACCACGTGCTTGGTAAGTTCCCTGCCGAGGAGCTGGAGAAACTGCAGCCTGCCATCAACCTTGGTGTTGATATCATCAAGAGCTTTGTCTTGGCCGGCATCGACATCACCATGAATCAGTATAATAAATTAGGGAAGGGAAAATGAACGAAGCTCGCATCGATAAATGGCTGTGGGCAGCGCGTATCTTCAAGACACGCTCAATAGCTGCCGATGCTATCAAGAATGGTCGTGTGACCATCCAGGGCGTCAACGTCAAACCGTCACGCATGGTGAAGGTGGGCGAGGTGGTCAGTGTGCGTAAACCGCCTGTGACCTACTCATTCAAGATACTTCAGACTATCGAACAGCGTGTCGGTGCCAAGCTCATCCCTGGCATTTACGAGAATGTGACGCCCCCCGATCAGTATGAGTTGCTGGAGATGAATCGCATCAGTGGCTTCATCAATCGCCAACGTGGCACAGGGCGCCCTACGAAGAAGGAACGCCGTGCGCTGGACGAGTTTGTCGGTCCGTCACTGGAGGGGTATGGTGATTTCGACTTTGACTTTGACGAGGAAGATGAATAAACCATGTGGTTAGACATTGTAATTATAATAATAGGTGTGGTGCTAGTGCTCAAGGGTGCCGATTTCCTGACGGAGGGTGCTGCAGCCTTGGCTCGTCGCGTAAACGTTTCTGAGATTGTGATTGGTCTGACCATTGTTGCTGCAGGTACGTCGGCTCCGGAATTGTTTGTCAGCCTGGTGTCTGCACTGAAGGGCACGCCAGACCTTGCTGTAGGTAATGTCGTGGGGTCGAACACGATGAACTGTATGCTTATTGTAGGTTGTGCGGCCATAGTCGCTCCGATGACTATCAGCCGTTCGACGGTGAAGAAGGATATTCCCTTTTCTGTCGGTGCCTCCGTATTGTTGATGTTGCTTGCCCTGAACAGTTTCTTAGGTCGTTTCGACGGCATCTTGCTGTTGGTGGGCTTTGCGCTGTTTATGGTTTATTCCCTTCGACAGGCAAAGAATGGACAGGGTGATACCCCCACTGAGGGAAAACAGCGAAACCCGTGGATGTCAGCACTGTTCATTGTGCTGGGACTAGTCGGATTGGTTATTGGCAGTAATCTTTTTGTCGACCACGCTTCCAACCTCGCGTTGTCATTGGGTATCAGCGAGGGCGTCGTGGGCTTGACGGTGGTTGCTGGTGGTACGTCGCTGCCTGAACTGGCCACTACGGTAGTTGCTGCCCGTAAAGGACAGTCGGCCATTGCCATCGGTAATGTCATTGGCTCCAACGTCTTCAACATCCTGTTGATACTGGGTCTTACGGCCACCATCAGTCCCCTTCAAATAGAAGGCATCACCACCATTGACATGGCAGTGATGTTTGTTTCTGTGACCCTCGTATGGCAGTTCTCTTTCACGCGCTATACTGTTGAGCGCTGGGAAGGAGCGCTCCTCTTGCTAGGTTATTTAGTCTACTTGATGTGGCTCATCACATCTCTGTAGCTTGATGCGACAGCATTCTACCGTTTCTTTGTTGACGCTATAGCCGATGAACAGGTATCCGTCGGCAATGGTTGCTTTAGGATAGCTGTAGCCCAGCGTCTTGTAGCGACCTTCGTATTTTCTGAGTGGTAGTTCTTCTTTTTCCCCGCTGCGCAATAGAATGGCACGGTCGAAGGTGATGCCGTCATCGCTGAGCAGTAGGACCAGCGGATAGCGCTGTTTGCTGCTGACCGGGCAGCACACCATATATGATGTGCCATCGGGCAGGTTGCCAGCGCATTGCTTGCTGCGGGCATCGGGGATGTCGGTAACGGTAGGTTTGGTCCACGTCTCTCCGTTGTCACTGCTGAAGGCTGCCATCTTACGGAACGTGCTTTGTTGGTCGCGGAAGAGCATAACCATCGTACCGTCAGGGCGCTGGTACTGGCTAGGCTCCAGCTCGCGCGACTGTTTGCCTTTGTCGGTACCCTCAAAGTGGGCTCGTTGCCAACCATGGTGCCCTGAAGGGTCGTCTGTATGGATGGGATAGGCATGCAGGCCAGGCTGGAAGTGTGCAGCCCCTATGAGACGTCCTGTTGGAAGTACGTATGGATCTTGTTCCAATACGCCATTCATGACGCTCCCATCATTCATCAAGACTGGCTGTGGCTTGCTCCAAGACATTCCGTCGATGCTAATGGTATAACAGGTATTTCCGCCCCTGATTTCTTGTCCTTTCTCCCATGTGTCGATAAAGGCCGTCAGCGTGTCGCCATGTACCAACCATCCCCCCGACGTACAATAGTGTGTGGCAGTAGGCATGGCCAATGGCTGGGGCGCACTCCACGTACAGCCTTTGTCCTTGCTATAGCTGTATGCTACCCATGTGTCGTCGCTGTCCTCGTCTTTGGGCGAACTCTGCCACATGCAGTAAAGCACATCCTTGAACATGGTCATCACCACACCGTTGGCATAGTGGTCGCTGCTGTCAGTAGGTGAGAAGATGGTGAAATGCGCTACATCATTGCGCTTTGGTAGCCCCAGTGTCTCCATATTGGTACTGTCGAGCAGATTGTCGGACAAACGTAGTGCATATTCTGGTTGGATGTACGTCTTTGTTGCATCGTAGGCGATGAGTACACCATCGTTATTGCCGTTGCCATTGGTCTTGGGTTGGTAGGTGAAGATGCGGTCGCTACTTTCGCCCAGAAGGGTATAATGGCCTGTAGCGGCATCCATCCACCAGAGCCGTTTGCGCTCACCATTAATCTTGCTGAGGTTGATTATCATTTTGCGGCTTGTGTAGTTGTACACAAGCAGATAGTCTGTGCCACGAGTGGCTATAAGACGGTCGTACTTCGTACCGTTCTCTACGATGATGCTTTGATCGGTAATACGCTCGAAGTAGGGATTCTGCGTGCTACGCTTTTCGTTGGAAAAGGTGAGCATCAGCCGCTTCAGGTGTTTCATCTGGTTAAATCCGGGGTCATTCAATGCCTCATACCATACCTTGTTATTATAATAGGCTGAAGGGTAGCCAGGTTTGTAGAATTGCATGATGGCATTATTGCCGTACGTATGGCCACAGCTGCCTGCAAAAACACTCCAATAGGCATAGCGGCGTACATCAGAGGCCTGCCAAAGTTCTTCATGTGGATTATGGAGTCCTTTGGGAATGCCCTCATAGACAGGCTCGTCATCGATGACGGGTTTGATGGGACTGTATTTCCATGTGCTGTCGACATACATCCAGTTATCCTCTTCGGTATTTTCGGGGATAGGGTAGTGCTTGTCATTCATGCGCTGGCCGTATCTTCTGTGGCCACTCTGGAAACAGTGGAAATCTATCCACTTCGTTTTGCTCCACCACTGTGCTGATGTGTGGCGTCCACGAGGATGAAAAGTCATTAGGTGGTTGTTGTCTAAACGCTTGATGGTGGTGGCCAGCGCTTCCCAGACATCTGTCTTGATGTCTCCTTGAATGTCGCCACCAATTATCCAGATGATGTTCGGACGGTTTTTATAACGGTTGGCCAGAAATGTGCCGTATCGTTTAGCCTGTTGTACTGTGAGCTTTCCTGCTTTCACAAGTCCTCCCCAGATACAAACCATGCCGATGTAGATGCCACGACACTCTGCCTCGCTGACGATGTAGTCCATATGCTCCCAGTATCCATAGCAGTCAGTCGAAGATGGCATTTCCCAGTCGGCCGTACTCGACATTTGTCCGTAGGTGTTGGCAGATGGTACTGCGTTAAGTACCTGCACTTGTACAAAATTGTAGTCGGCTGCATGCACTCTCTCCAAGTAGTAGTCAACCTCCTCTCGGTTTAGTCGCTGAGGCATGAGCCACGCCGTCTCTCCTAACAGGAAGAATGGTGTACCATCGGCGTGTTGTAGGAAGCGTTGGTTATCTGATACCTGCAATTGCCCATGTGTCCATGGTTTCTGTAGATGCTGTGCATGAGTCCTTTGTAGGGTCGTAACACAGCATAGCATCGTTATTGTGAATAGAAAGATGCGTAGAATCCGCTTCATCTTCATTAATTAAGTAGTTTGTTTTCAATAACCTTGCAAAGATACGAATTATTTCCCTAACTTCCAAATGTCGGGTAGAAAAAGTCGTGGCGACTCCGCACTGCGGAATCGCCACGATAGGATAGGTGAGAGGGGGTGATTACTTCATCACGACCTTGCGACCATTCATAATAACCAGACCCTTGTAGTTGTTGGCAACCTTCTGACCAGCAAGGTTGAACATGGTACCATTGGCATTCTCGACAACGTTGACGTTGTTGATGTCAGTAGAAGTTGATGGGTCATACTGAGCGTCATAGGCAGCCTCAGAGTAGTCTACATCAACAACGAAGTTAACCTGCTTGCCACCATAAGTGAAGGTTACGGTCTCTGCACCGTTCACACACATGATGGTCTGAGTAGCCTGAGTTCCGTCCTTTACAGTCGTTACATCAATATCCAGAGTGGCTCCGTTGAACTCGTTGAATTTGGGAGCATCGCCATCATTGTTGGGGATAGCATAGAAGGTCATGCGATAGATCTTCTTGCCAGTGGCAGCAGTAAAGGTGTTCTGAGCACCATTTGAGTTCTTGATGCTGCTGTAGGACGCATCGCCAACAGCGTGTCGGTGCCAAACTCATTCCTGGTATCTACGAGAATGTGACGCCTCCCGACCAGTATGAGTTGCTGGAGATGAACCGCATCAGTGGCTTCATCAATCGCCAGCGTGGCACAGGGCGTCCTACGAAGAAGGAACGCCGTGCGCTGGACGAATTTGTAGGTCCTTCTCTAGAGGGTTATGACGATTTCGACTTTGATTTTGACGACAGCGACGATGATATTTGATAATCTTTTTATTGTCCTTGGTTGATTACTTTACTGTAACAACCACCCTTCTCAAATCCTTATCGGCACTTGACGAACCCACCATCAGTTCGTACTTTCCTGGTACGACCCGCATGGTGTTGGTTTTCTCGTCCCATCCCTCAAAGCTGTTGCGGGGGAAGTCGATATCTACCACCTTGCTTTCGCCTGCCTCCACTTCTACTTGCTTGTAGGCTTTCAGCGTCTTCAGCGGACCTTGCTTGTCTGCCAGATTCCTCACATAAACCTGTACAGTCTCCATTCCCTTGCATAAACCTGTATTTTTAACGGTCACGCGTACCTTGTTGTTTTTATAGACCGGTTTTGAGATAGTGAAGTTGGTGTAGCTCAGTCCGAAACCGAAGGGGAATAGCGCCTCGCCCGTATAGTAGCGGTAGGTACGGTTCTTCATGGTGTAATCGAGGAAGTCGGGCAATTCTTCTGTGTTCTTATAGAATGTAATGGGCAGTTTGCCGCTAGGATTATAGTTGCCAAACAGTACCTCGGCCAGTGCTGTGCCGCCTTGCTCACCGTCATACCACCACTGCACGATGGCATCACAGCTTTCGAGCTCTGGGGTAAGTGCTATGGCTGAACCAGAACAGTTGACAAAGATGACTTTCTTGCCTGCGTCGTGCAGCATTTTCAATACGTCGCGCTGAGCTTGTGGCAGTTCAATGCTGGTGCGGTCGCCACCCTTAAAGCCTGGCTCGCTGACCTTCATCTCCTCACCTTCTAGGGTTGGTGCAATACCACCTACGAAGATAACCGTCTCTGCCTTACCAACGTTCGTCAGCAACTGTTGCATGGTGGGGGCAAACTTGTGCTGGATGTCAAAGTCCAGAGCGGCATAACCATCCTGCTGACCATAGTCTATCTGGATGTGATAGCTCTGTCCGGCTTTCACTGTCAGTTCTTTCTTGTCGCCTTGAATGCGATGGCGTACCTTCCAAATGTCTACGATGGTGTCGCCGTTGACGATGAGGCGTAGCATGTCGTCGGCATGAATATCGAAGAGTAGTGTTTCATTGCGAGTAGGTTTGAAAGTGCCGTCAATACGGGCAGAGAAGTGCTCCAGATTGACTCCTGGTGCAAACACCGTGTTGCCGCCATTGTTCAGATGGATGGGTTGGCGCAGGTTGACGGTTGTTATTGGTTGTCCCTTCATCTCCATATTATTCCAGAAGATAGCCTGCATGCCAGGATTACCCAAGGAGTCGGTAATTTCATTGAAGCGGCTCTCGAATGACTCGTTGCGGGTCAGTCCGCAGCCTTGTAGGAAGCGTACATTGCCCACTTTTTGGCGAATTCCGTCCAGTGCAGTTACCGTCTCTGTGGCTGAGCCTGCATAGTTGCCCCACTGCATCACGCCATCGTTGGCATTCTGTCCCATCACGACGATGTTTGATGGCTGATGGCTGATGGCTGAAAGCGGCAGTACACCATTATTCTTTAGCAACACAATGCTTTTGCGAGCCATATCGAGTGCCAGTTGTTTATGCTCCTTCGAGGCAACGACACGCTCGGGAATCTTCGTCCACGGGTTCAGCTCGTCAGCGTCGAAATCGCCTAGTTCGAAACGGGCCACCAATAGGCGCCTCAGACTCATGTCAAGGTCGGACTCCTTGATGTCGCCACGCTTGATGGCGGCAGGCAGGTTCTTGTAGATACTGCCACACTCTACGTCGGTGCCAGAGAGTACGGCTTTGGCAGAGGCCTGCTCGCCATCCTTTGCCACATTGTGCCATTTAGGCAGGAAGTCGCGTATGGCGCCGCAGTCACTACAAATAAGCCCCTTGAATCCCCATTCGTCGCGCAGTATCTGCTGTTCGTAGCGGCTTTGGGCACAGCAGGCCTGTCCGTCAATGCGCTGATAGGCACACATCACCTCGGCGACGTCGCCTTCCTGTACCAATGCCTTGAAGGCAGACAGATAGGTTTCCCAAAGGTCGCGCTCTGGAAGATTCTCAATATTAAAGGTATGACGGTTCCACTCAGGACCGCTATGTACGGCAAAGTGCTTGGCGCACGCCAACAACTTACGATATTTGCTCACACCCAGGTCTTCGCCTTGATAGCCAACACCCTGCAGACCGCGTACCACAGCCAGTCCCATTTTCGTGGTCAGATAGGGGTCTTCACCATAGGTCTCTTGGCCGCGACCCCAGCGCGGATCACGGAAGATGTTGATGTTGGGTGTCCAGAACGACAGGCTCTGATAGCGCTGAATATTACCCGAACGCTTGGCCTGTTGAGCCTTGACACGAGCCTCGTCGCTGACAGCAGTAAATACTTTGTGCACCAAGGCGTCATCCCACGATGCTGCCATGGCCATGGTGATGGGGAATACAGTTGCAAATCCATTGCGCCCCACGCCGTGTAGTGCTTCGTTCCACCATTGAAACTGGGGAATGCCCAATCGTGGAATAGCTGGCGAAGTGTCCATCATCAACTTTACTTTCTCGTCAAGCATCAGTCGTCCCAACAAGTCGTCAGCACGTTGTTCGGCTGTCAACTGTGGGTTCTGGTAGGGTAGTGTTTGTGCGCTGGCCGTCATGGCGCAGGCGGCAAATAGTGCTAAGATTAGTTTTTTCATTGGTTTATTTTGTTTTACGTCCACAAAGATACGAACTTTTTCTGTAATTTCCAAATGTTGGGTAGAAAAAGTCGTGGCGACTCTGCACTGCAGAATCGCCACGATAGGATAGGTGAGAGGGGATGATTACTTCATCACGACCTTCTTACCGTTCTTGATAACCAGACCCTTGAAGTCGTTGCTAACCTTCTGACCAGCGAGGTTGTAAATAGCGCTGTTAGAAGTATTCTCAGCAGCGATAGTGCTGATACCTGTAGTTTCAACAGGAGTAATCTCGATAGAAGAAATCAGGATGTTACCAGTGCCAGAGTACTTCTGGAATGTGTAAGTCTTGCCGCCAGCCAAACCGAACTCGAATTCGTTAGCATTGGGATAGAGCTTCAGGTCGTTGGTCTCATTGCCCTCGGCATCCTTCAGACAGTAGTTAGTACCGCTTACGTTGACATAGCACTTGCGGTCGTTAACCTGTGAACCATCCTCAGCATCAGCAGCGTCGATGTTCTTACAAGAGTTCTTTGTGCAGACAACCTTTACATTGACAGAGTCGCCCTCAGCAACTTGGAATACGATGTTGGTGTTGCTCATCTGGATGTATGCCTCCTGACCTTCAGGTACCTGATACTGAGCCTTTGCATCCTTCAAAACACTGAAGGTAAGGTTCTTCACAAAGAAATCCATCTTGTCAGCACTAATGACACCATTTTCTACCTTGTAAACAGTAGAGCCATCGGTAGAAGCGTCTGTGGCCTCTTGATCAACTACAACGTCAGCAGAAGTGATGACGATAGTCTTCTTTTCCTTGATAGGATTCAGTACGTAGATGTCCTTTGTGGTAGACTTGGTTGTGAAGGTTGCATAGTCACCGTTCTTAATTTTGGTAAAAGCGGTCACTGTTGCAGACTCAGTCAGTGTAGCACCATCGCCGGCAACTTCCTCGCCACCATTTAACTTATAGAAGTTAGAACCATTCTGCTCAGCATAAGGAGAGGTAATAGTGAAGGTAGCACCATTAGTGTCAATAGAAGGAGCATCGAATACGAAGTTGACATTACCGTCATTGTCGGCACCGTCGCACTTGAAACCTTCGTCAGCACCCATGCCCCAGTCCTGATATGCCTGGAATTTAACGGTCATATCTTTATAGCACTTGATAGGCTCAGTATAGACAGGGCTGCTAGCGTTGGGCTCAGAACCATCGGTGGTATAGGTGACGATGGTAGGAATAGCTTCGTCAGAACCTTCCATCTTATATGGGTTGGCCTTACAGCTGACCTCACGGAACCAAAGACCACCTTCGAAAGTCTGGTCACCAACCTTAACGGTGGGAGTACCAGGAGCTTCGTTAGCCTCAACGATAAGATAACTAAAGAATGTATCGCCATTGTATGAACCGATATAGATGGTATAGTCATCATCTGCTGTCCATTCATAACGGAAGCCGGCATCTGTTGCTGGGAAATCTGCACCGGGTGCAGCATTCAGGGCATTCTCTAATTTTGCATCGGTAGCAATTTTGGGAATACGGGCTGATGTTCCGGTCTTATTGTTTCCATTCAGGAAGAAGATAAGTTTGGATTTTGCCGTCACCTTCATGGCAATTACGTCCTGTGCGTTCTTCAAGCGCCATGAATTGTATTTTGGTCCAGGATAGTCAGCACCATATTTGTCAACGATATACTGCGTTACATGGTTGTCATCAGCCTCATTGACTACAGAAAGATCAACCTGTCCTTTGTTTGTTGCTACAGATCCGCCTGTAACATCCAAGAAATAACCATTGCCAAATAGCTTTCCTTTACCTGGTTTAGCTGATCCTGCACCATCCCAGTCATCAAAACAAAGCACATAGCTGTGCTTGCAGACTGCGATGTCATCCACTGTTTCTGCATTAGCAGCACCAGCGAACCCCAAGAGGGCACAAATTAGAGTAAAAATTTTCTTCATAATTAATACGTTTTAGTTAATATAAAAGATTTGTTTGTAGCTTTTTATGCATATATTGGTGCAAATATAGGGGTTTTCCCTGTATTTACCAAATTTTTTTGTTTTTTTTCCGAAAATAGTCACGTAAATGTTTACGATGATTTTAAAATGATAATGGGAAGTGACCACATGTACTTTGTAGTCACTTCCTTTATCGTAACATTACTGCTTTGTCAGATAGGTTTGTGCAGGCGTATCACCATAATGTACAATGGTGATGACATCCTGCGTGCCGCTGACGGCTATGCCAACGAAGATGGCCTTCTTGGTGACCTGTCCCTTGTTGACCGTGCGCTGCAGAATCTGCACCTTACCTGTTGTTGCACTATAGTCATACTCGTAGAGTGGCAATTTCTCAGTGTTGGAGTCGTCGACCCATGTACCTTCTGTCGTGCCCTGACTCATCTTGACAGAGACAGAGTCGGTCGATACGAAGTTAAGACTCTCGACAAAGCCCTGAACTTCTTGCCCATAGGCATTAGTCTTGATACCTGTGCCGCGTACCCATGTGGTGCTGGCCAGCGATTCGGGATGGGCAGTCGTTGACCATGACGGATTGTTGGTGTTGGCATCCTCATACTCGTTAGCATCGCTGCACGATGCAATGGTCAGCCCCATAGTGAGGGCTGCCATTGCTATCATTGTCATTCTAAATATTTTCATAGTTATCATTTTTCAATTATCAGTTCTATTTGTTCCTCCAACGTGCGGCACCAGCATTGTTGTTCCAGATGTCGTTGTTCTTATTCTTGAAGTACAGATTTACGTTATACTGCGACGTAGCAGTACCGTCAAGAGCGTCTGCACGGTGCATGTGCTGGTCTTCAGCAGTAGCAGCGATGTGCGGTGGGCAGGGGCTGATGAGCAAGTCGGTAGCCGAAATATCAGCAACAGAAACCTCCAATGAGCCATTGAGCGTAGCCTTTTGGTTAGCCACTAGGAAGCCGAAGCCGTCCTTTTGGTTGCTAAAGGCGCGCGAACTGAAGATAGAGCCATTGGTCAGGTCGTTGTTGGTCGACCAGTTGTTATGGAAGTTCAGCGTGCACTGTCCTGATGATCCGTCGGACATAGGCTCTGTGTCAGGAACGTAGGCACCATACTGCTGGAGCACGCGCTGGTCACCATTCTGCTTACAGAGGATAATGAGGTTATTCTCAACATTGAATGTCGAACCATTGGGGATGCGGGTAAGCTTGAAGATGGCACCATCGCCACGTGTATTGTAGTTCACGAGAGTGTTGTTAGAGAACGTGATGTTCCACTTCGAGTTGCCCTCATACTTATACGCATCGCTGAGCTGCTGCTTGATGAAAGCTGGGAACGGACAATCGTAGAAAGTATTCTCGATAGCCTTGAAATCGGCTAGCATATTGGTCTTACCATTGTTGCCGGCACCGTCAATCCAGCAGTAACCACCAGCACCATTTGAGTAGTAGCCACAGTCAAAGAACATATTGTTCTTGATTAGTACGTGATTCCACAACTTGTAGTTTGGACCCTGCTCACGGACGAAACCGCGGACAATACGCTTGAAGGTACAATTCTCTATAACCAACGAGTCGAGCGTTATAGCCATACCGTCAGAGAACATGTTGAAGAAATAGTTACCTGTTGCAGAACCAATACCAGCCTTCTGGTCGCCATAGTTGAAACACTCGGGATTATCGAAGTCAATGTCGTAGAAAGCGAGCTTCTTCATGTAAATCTCACCACCTTCACCAGCTTCAGGTGAACGGCCGAAAGTGAACATAGAATAGGGGCAGCCATCCCACTGACGACCTTCTTTACCCTGGGTGAATACGGCAGAACTCTCACCAATACCGCAGATGACACGGGCACGGAGGCCTTGGGCTACATCTTCAGGACGTGTGCGGAGCACAAAGCCCTTACAGGTGATATCGTTGCCATCCAGATAATAGGTCTTTCCACCCTCCAGTTCAAAGGTCTGTCCTTCTGCATACTTCGTGTCGGAGATGAATTCATAGAGTGCCGGTGTGATAGGTGCAGCGTTATATTTTTCTGCCTTAGGACCATAAACGTCAGCACGCTTGTTATCGTTCTTGGGAATATCCAGACTGGACGCCTGAGCCATCAGTTCTTCGTGTTTCAGCAGGATTGGCTCGCCAGGCTGGCCGTCGGAACGGGCGGTACAGGTATTGTACTTGGCGTCGATGGGAACATCCACTGTGGGATCGACTACATCGATAACATAAACTGAGTTCGGTGTCAGACCTGTCACAACTACATAGCCGCGAGCACGGTCCTCATCGGTAATCTCGTACTTCTTCCATTTCTCGTCCACCTTCGAGTCGGGGTTGTTGGGAGAAGGAACTACTGTGAGATACTTGTAACCGAAATTACCGTTCTCGTCGATGTTGAAGTTCTCATGGTAGGCATCCCACTTGTCTTTATCATCCTCATCGCTCAGGTTGAGGCCCAAGTCGTTGATATTTGAGTTGAAGTAGACGTGCATATCTGTTTCTGTGGTCTCTGCCTGATTGACATAGATGGCCATAGGTGTCGGATAACGGTCGTTGGTCGTAATGCCGAGATACTCCTGCCACTGGCGTCCGTTGCCATGACCATACCAGTTAGAGGCGTGTGCAAAGGTCGACTCGTCACCCTTGATGTTCTGGTCTTCCTTCGACAATGCACGGATGGCAAAACGGTAGTTAGTAGAATACGAGAGGTCTTTCAGCAATAGGTCAAGTTGCTTGGGACCTACAATGGTGTCAAGTAGCAAATCGGAGGTGCCTTGAACTTTTGCCCAGGCCTCTGCACCGCCAGACACTTTGATTTGCAGTCCCATCTGAATCTGGTAGCCTGCACAGTCTTTCACGCCATACCAATAGAGGTGAATGGTATTACCGTGAGGATAAGCTCCGTCCAATCCGCTATTGTAGGGATAGTCATTACCCTTACCGCGAGTATTGTCGGTAATGAACATGGTCATAAACTCTCTGTTGGTACTGGCCGACGATGAATTGTCGTCATCCTTACACGACACCATCAAAACAGAGGTGCCTGCCAACAGGAGTAACATGATGCTATTCAATATCTTTTTCATAACGATATGTTTTTACTTTTTTACCTTTTTACTTTTTTACCCTTTAATATCCGTAATAGTTCTTATAGACACCTTCAGAACGCTGGATAACCTGGTTAGGATAGGGAAGAATATAGCGTACAGCAGGCAGTGTCTCGACTGCGGGGATGTAGTTGAACTGCTCCTGAACACCGTTACGAATAATCCAAATGTTGCCGTTGTCATCGGTACGGATGTAGCCGTAGAAGCTGTACTTACATTGGTTGTTGGGCTGAGCCGTAGCATCGTTGAACCAGTTGTAGAACTTGGCATTGCTCCAACCCTCGGCCGAGAAACCGAATGTCTTAATCTGACTGGTTGTGGGCTGCGAAATACCCTTGTAGGCATTGTAGATGCGCAGGCTGGGTAGTGACTGATTGGGGTAGAGCAAGTCGAAACTGTAAGCCGCATTGACAATATAGCCATACAACTGATTCTTAATCAAACGGTGTGCCATCATTTTCTGTTGGTCAGTACCTTCTGTGGAGTAGTACTTGTGGTAGTATACGGTGAGGGGCTTGTAATTGAATGTGTTGTCGTCGTGCAGATTGAGTGCATCCTCGAAGCCAGAGTCACCAGCCATACCGGCAGCATGGTAGCGCAGGAAGCTGTACATTAACTCCTCAGAAAGGGTGTTAGTGCGTACAAGGTCGCGCCAACGCATATTCTCACCGGCAAACTCCCATTTGCGTTCGTCCATAATAGCTTTCTGGAAAGCATCCTTACTAGCTATGGCATTGGCAATGAATGCTGCATCGCCATCGATGAAGGCACGTGCGTGAACTTTAGTCAGACAGTCGACAGCCTTAGCATCACTAGGACCACCATCCAGCTCGTTGGCAACTTCGGCATACATCAACAGTACGTCTGCATAGCGCATGTATGGGAAGTTAATACCAGTAGAACCTGTAGAGGCGTTACCAAGGGCATTACCCTCTGAAGTCCACAGTTTTGACCACTTGTTGTTGTGCACGCTGTAGTCGTTGCGAATCACAATAGAGTCAACCTGTGTATTAGTTGCATCAATACGAAAGGTGTAGTACCAAAGACCGTTGATGAACTCACGGCGCTTGTCGTTGTCACGGAACAAGAAACGGTAGAAAGCGTGTAGGCGACCATTGCCTTTCGTCTCACCCCAGACACCAGTGGTTTTGTTTTCATAAGGGCTGTAGGTAGGTCCTTGGACGTAGCCAGTATTTCCGTTAGCCTCCTTGGCGAAAGGAATCTCGAAGATGGGGTCGTCGTTGTTGACAAGTTGGTAGTTGCACTCGTTGACGAACACATTCTGATATTCCATCTTTAAATCGTGAGAGTTGGCACTGATGATAGAGTCAGTATAGCTGCGAACGGTCTTATAGTAGTCCAGATAGTTATCGGGACGCTGCATTGTACCGTAGTTGCGGCTGTCGTTCTTGTCAGGACGGAGCGAATAACCACCGGCTGTCAGAGCGATACGTGCTATCATAGCCTGGGCGAACTCCTTGGAGCAACGCTCAACAGTAACACTGCTGGCAGGTGACATTTTCAGAGATGCCTCTTTCAGATCGGCAATCAGTGCGTCCTGAATAGTCTTGCGGTCAGTGACAGGAATAAGATATTCTTCACGTTTGGAAGCTGGCGTGAATGTGAAAGGTACGTCGCCGAACATTACCACGAGGTCGTGATAAATCATGGCACGCAGACATTTGGCTTCGCCAACCCACTGCAGCACCTGAGCGTCCTGTTCCGATTCGGTATAGAAGGGGCTGTTCTCTGCTGAAGTAATAAATTTGTTGCAATATTCTACAAGATTGTAGGCTGCTGTCCAGAACTTCAGAATGTCACTGCCTTCATCGTCACAGTCGTAGCGAGAATAAGTGTTGTGCTCATGGCTGCCATCAGAACTAATCTGAATATCAACATCACTATTGTAATTAAAGGTCTGCTGATAGGCATTGCCGTACAGGTCACCGACCAAAGCTTGAGCATACACACCGTTGAGGGCGCGCTCAATCTCTGACTTCTGGCTGAAGACAAATTCCTCAGAGTAGGCTGATGGTGCATCGACATCCAAATAGTCGTTACAGGAAGTCAACGCCAATGCTGCCACTCCGGTCAGTAAAATATTCTTGATTTTCATATCTGTATCTTATTATTTAGAATGTGATGTTTGTACCGAACGTAAAGGTGCGGCTACGTGGATAGCGGTTGTAGTCCATACCTGGTGTCAGACCTGTCTGAATATCCACCTCAGGGTCGTAGCCTGAATAATTGGTGATGATAAACAGGTTAGAAGCTGACACGTAGAAGCGTGCCTTGCTAATACCAATTTTCTGAGTGAGTTTCTTGGGCAGCGTGTAACCCAGTGTTACGTCAGAGCAGCGCAGGAATGAGCCGTCCTCGATGAAGTATGAGTGACAGATGTCGGTAGTGACATCGGTGGGATTCCACAAGCTACGGTTCACATTGCCCTGCTTGTAAATATTAACAGGGTCAGTCAGATAGTATGCCTTGTACAGAATATCACCCTTCGTGCCAGTGATGCTACCATCAATGTCATTATACTGCCAGCCGTCGGCAAACTCGCTAAGAACATTGTAGAACTTGTTTTTGTTGCCTTTTGATGATGACAGACGATATGCCGTAGCATTGTTGACATCGAAGTCGAGCATGTAGGTGAAGTTGGCTGTAAAGTCGAAGTTCTTATAAGAACCACTCAGACCGAAACCGCCTTGGAACTTTGGATTGGTGTTACCGATAACGGTACGGTCGTTCTCAGTGATGCGACCATCGCCGTCGAGATCCTTGAACTTAATCTTACCAGGCAGGGTAGCGATACCACTGTTGCTATCTCCAGAGATGTCGTTGATAACGGTGACATAGCCGTCCTCACGAGGTGCACAGTTACTGCTGGTACCATTGTCGGCAGCGCTACTACCCCAAGGAACTGCCTGATAGTTGTTCTGTGGGTCGAAGTAGAATTCGTCGAACTGATAGAGTCCGTCATATACGAAACCGTATATCAGACCAACCTCGTCGCCTACACGAAGCATATAGTCCTTATAGCTGGACTTCCAGCGCTTTCCTTCTTCAAATCGCTCATTTTCTGTTCCGTTCAGCTTGTCAATCTTCATTTTGTTGTGACCGAATGTCAGACTGGCACTGAGCACATAGTCCTTGCCTTGCAGGATGTCGCCGCTGATGGAGATCTCGACACCTTTGTTGGTGACCTGTCCGATGTTCTGCATCTGGCTAGTGTAACCCACCTGCAGCAGGTTCGACTTGTAGAGCAGGTCGCGTGTAGTGTTCCAATAGAACTCCGGTGTAATGGTCAGACGGCCATTGAACAGTGAAATATCAGCAGCCAAGTTACGGGTTATAGTGGTTTCCCACTTAATACCTTTGTTATAGAACTGGTCACCGCTGTTATTGCCATAGTACTGCTCGCCTAACTTAGTAACCTCTCCAAAGCCAGGACCGCCAGTGGAGTAGATGGCATAGAGTTCACGGTAGAGGTCAGCATCGATACGGTTGTTACCTGCCAAACCGATAGCAGCGCGGAGTTTCAACTGACTAATCCAAGAAATGTCCTTCATGAACGGCTCCTCAGAGATAACCCATGCACCGCTTATAGAGGGGAAGTAGCCCCACTGGTAACCAGGAGCGAATCGTGTGGAAGCGTCGGCTCGCATGGTGGCAGAAAGCAAGTACTTGTGCTTGTAGTTATAGCTGGCCTGTCCGAAGAATGATGCCGTGCGGTCAGGGGTTGAGAGTGATGATGTAGTGGTATAAGGCGTACCGAAATTCATGTTGTCCCAAGCCTCTTGAGCTGTAAATGCAGCAGGGAACAGGTGATTGGTAGAGCTGTTTTTGCGTACTTGTGACTCATAGATTTCCGTACCTAACAGGAACGACAGATTGTGGGCATCCTTGATGCTGAACGCATAGTTTGCCGTATTGGTCCATACGTAGTTCAGACGCTTTGTGTTGTCGAGCGAAGCCACTGGCTGGTTTTTATGGATAGCCTTCGAACCTTCACTGGTGTAGCCACCATAGAAACGGCTCTGGTCAGTCCACTGCAGACCAATGGTGGCCTCCGAACGTAACATCAGCCCTTTGATGGGCTTCCATTCTAAAGCTACAGCATTGGTATAGGTATAGCTGTGCTTGATGAGCTGGTTGATGGCAATATCGCTCTTGGGGTTGGTGTAATTGAAAAGTTCTTCTTCAGCAGGGTCGGCATATGCAGGGTCGATATAACCGAACTCACGCAGACCATTGGTGGGACGATACTGCAGCACATCGATGATACCACCTGTTCCTACGTGCTCACCACCGGCACCCTCGTCACGACGGAACGAGAATTTGGGGTTGAACTGGATAGAGAAATTCTTCGTCACCTGTACATTTGTCTTGAAATTGAGGTTGGTACGACGAACGCCAGAGCCCATGATGATACCCTTGTCTTCACTCTGAGTCAGCGATAGGTTGAATTTGACCTTTTCAGAACCACCACCGATGGTGACATTAGCTGAGTAATTGACAGGAGTCTCACCCATCACCTCGTCCTGCCAGTCGTGAGAGGACAGGGTAGAGTACATGTCCAAATCGTAGGGGTTACCGAAATTTGCACGGAAGAACTTACCGTTGGTTGAACGTGTACCATTACATGAGTGCCACTGATACTGGTATTTGGCAAAGTCTGAGGCATCCATCAGGTCGAGTTTTTTGGAGATATGGCTGATGTTCAGGTTGCCATTGAATGACACCTGTACCTTACCTTCTTTGGCCGACTTAGTGGTTACTACAACGACACCATTACCACCCTTCGCACCGTAGATGGCGGTCAGAGAGGCATCCTTAAGAACGTCGATACTGGCGATATCCGATGGAGGAATATCGTTGATGTTATCCACCTGAAAACCATCGACAATAAACAATGGGTGGTTTTCCTGAGTGACCGACGTGCCGCCACGTACACGGATGTTAACATCTGCACCAGGCTGGCCGTCGACGGTTGTTACCTGTACACCGGAAATCTTACCTTGTAACGCTACAGCAGCAGATGTGACGGGCACTGCAGCCAGCTTGGCACCGCTGATAGAACCGACAGAACCGGTCAGGTCCTTACGAGCCTTGCTGGTGTAACCAACAACGACGACTTCCTCGAGAGATGCATTGTCGTCCTGTAACTTGATTTGCATGTCGGGACCTCCTGTGACTTCCTGTGTTACCATACCAATATATGATATCACTACAGTCTTTCCCTTCTGCAGCTTCAGTGTGAAGTTACCGTCGAAATCGGTAACTGCTGCATTCTTGGGATTTCCCTTCTCGACTACGGTTGCGCCAATAACTGGTTCGCCAGTCTGGTCTGTAACCGTTCCCTTAGCTGTGGTCTGTGCGGACAGATTACCCACTACTAAGAGCAAGCACATAATTAGTGCTGTTCGAAAGATAGTCTTAAATTTTACAGACATAAATTAGTAGTTTTTAAATTAAAGTAGTTAAATGTATTATTGTTTTTCTGTGCAAATGTACTAATAATACTTAACATGGCAAAATATAAAGAGTTAATTTTCTCGTAAACGTTTGCGATTATTTGCATAAAAAGAGGGCGGAAACTGTACGCCTCCGCCCCCTATTATTAGTAAGGTGTAGTTACTTTACAACGACCTTTTTGCCATTGATGATATACAGACCCTTCTGTATCTTGTCTACACGAACGCCCTGCAGATTGTAAACCTTGCCATCGGCAGTAGTCGTAGCAGGAGCAATCTCTTCGATGCCGGTGCTGACGATAGCCTCAGCAGCTTCACCCAGACCACCCATCTCGTTGGCGGCACGTACGGAGTAAACTACAGACTCTTCTCCGGTTCTGCGAGAGCCAGCCTCGTCGGATAGTGTGCTCAGATCGAAGGTGGTATCCTTTGTGTAGGCGATGACCTCACCATTCTTACAGATAGCATACAACAGAGAGTAGCTGTTGCCTGTCCATGAGAGGATGGTTCCCACCAGTTTCACGTCGGTGACCTTAGGAGCCGATTCCGTCATGAGTTGTGGGTTCCAGTCGCCGAACATCTTGTTCTTGTCGCTGTATTCCAGAGCCTCCTCAGCAGTCAGCACGGGGTTGTTGACATGACCATCACCGAAGGTCTTCTTACGACCGCTCAGGTCGATGACACTACCAGTAGAAGTTGTTGAGTTGTACTCAGCGAAGCGCTTGGGCCAGCCTGTACCCATCTCATTCCAGCCGATAGCTGAAGGCACGACATTCATCTTGGTGTCGATCCAAACAGCTACAGGAGTACCAGAGCCCCAAGGACGACCGAGGGTGTAGTTGCCGTCGACGCCAGAGCCGTCACCATTGATGACACAGTCTTTCATGACCCAACCGATATTTGCGGGTTTCGAAGGAACAGCGCAGTAGCCACCGGCAATCTGACGGAACTCAACCTGATCGAAGTAGGCGTCACCCTTACCGCAGATGTAGTCAGTACGTCCGCGAATGATACCACCCTCGAAGTAGTAGAGACCTCTGTCGTTGTTGCTGGTCCATGTATCCTGATAGCCGTAGAGACATACATTCTTGTAGATGCTCTTCTTACTCTTATCGTGAACGGCAAGGTTACGACCTCTTGCATCCTCAATACCACTCTTGATGGTAAGATCCTGGAAGTAATAATCGTCGCCACTCAACTGAAGAACGTCACTATTGCCGATACCGTCGTAGATGCTGGTCGTTCCAAACTGACCAGCGAATGTCTCGTTGGCAGCAGCCTGTGTGATGATGGTAGCGTCACGGTCTTCGCCGATGAACGAGATCTTGCCACCTGTTACATAGGTGATGGGATCTGGACGGTCCTGATTGAAGTAAACCTCGCCAGTGTTGCTGTTGGTATGTGTGTAGTGCTTGTTGGCACCACTTGGCAATGCATAAATACCCTTCTTGATGAAGATACGATAGCGAGTGGTCTTGTCGGCACGCTCGTTGGCAGCCTTGATAGCGGCAGCTAGTTCCTCAGCAGTAGAAACCACTTCGTCATAGAGACCTTTCTCAATAGTCGGGCGTTCCATCGTGGTGAAGTTGATGGCGATAGCATCAGCGAGTGTAGCACCTGTCAGGTTCTGCACCGTGTTGGCGGGCAGGGTGAAGGTGTATTCTTTGCTGTACTCAAGACCCTTGTATTCGAAGGTGATGACCTTGCCGCTAACGGTAGGAGTCAGTTCCATGGCGCCGAGTGTAGCAACTGTGCCCTCAACCAACTGAACTTTCTTGTCGAAGTTGAGCACAATCTTACCCGATGCAGAAGCACCAGTAGCACCATTGGCAGGTACTGACGACACGAGGGCAGGAGCCACGGGATCGTCAACCAGTTTCGGTGTGCCGGTGATGAAGAACATAGCCAGCGTGTTACCATCGTTGGCAGATGCTGCACCATCAACATTTGAGGTCTTGTCGGCAATCATACGGATGAAGAGATCCTTCTGGTTGTTGGCTGCTTCAGGCAGTGTCTCGTTGAACGAAGCAGGAGCCTTAGCACCCTCCATCGTAATGCTACCGAAGTTGGTCCAGTTCTCACCGTCGGTAGAGAATTCTGCGTTGTACTTCTGGTAAGCATTATAGTTGTAGAGCATCTGGAACTGTACGGTGATGTTGGTGAAGGCCTCGGCATTGATCTTGGTCTGCCAGTGCCAGTTACCTACATCGCCATTGCTGGAACCGGTGCGCCAGTTAACGGCAGCACCCTTGAAACTCTCATAGCCACCAGCGGCCTCAGTGCTCTTGTCGAGCCAGCCACTGGACTCACCTGTTGCGGTGTTCACCAGACTCAGAGCATCAGCATCGTTGTCTGCTGCAGCAAAATCAGCCTTGCGGCCTTCGCCACCCTTCTTGTAGAAGTCCCAACCGGCGATGATGTCTGCCTGAGCATAGACAGCGGTCAGTGTTACGTTGTCGTCCATTTTGACAATCTTGTTGGCAGCGGTCTCGCCGTCGCTCCAGTTTGTGAAGGTCACGAGACCCTCATACTGGTTGGCGTTCAGTTCAACAGTCGTGCCAGCCTCGTACATCATCTTTCCGTCAATCAATGTAGGAGCGGGGCTAATGGTTACCATGTAGGGGTTGGTACCATCGATGGTCAGAGCCAGTTCGTAAGTCTCAACGGCCTTGAAGTTAGCAGTCAGCGTCTCATCGGCGTTAACGGTGTACTTGAACTTAGCCTCGGTAGATACCTCGTCACCAGCAGCATTGGTCCAGTTAACGAAATCATAACCGAAGTTTTCGGTAGCGGTGAGAGTCACCTCGCTGCCTGCCTCGTACTGCTCGCTGACGGGATAAGTGCTCACGGAACCACCCTCTGCAGGATTGGATGCTGTGGTCAGTGTGTACATGGCAATATCGGCTTTCTCACCATTGATGAGACCATCAATGACAACTGCGCCGAAGGCACCTTCCTTGGTTGCACCTACACCAATGGTTGATTCCAAGAACAGCGTCTCGCCAGAGGTGAGTGCAGACTGTTGATCGGGTGTGAGATCAATTGTGTACAGATAGATGGCCGTTGCATCGTAGGGCTTCTGAGAACTGGTCTTGCCAGAACGCAGGGCCGTCCATGTTCCTAATATGATAGGCTCACCGTCGCCAATGCGAGCAGAAACGGTAATGCCATTTTCCACATCAGTGCCGCAACGATTTACATATCCAGCGATTCTTGTCGGAGTGAAGGTGAGACCTGCAGCAGGTTTAACGCTCCAGACAAGTGACTTGGTAGTGCCTGAAGGCTTGAACTTGATGCCGGTAGTTTCTTTCTGTGCATTTTCGTTGGTGATGTTTGAAATACCTGTAATCTCAGCATCACCGTAGTCGAATGCAACAGTGGTGAAGACACCGTCAGGCTCTGATCTGCTGGCACCAGGATTTTCGGTGTCATTCATAAACCACTCTGCCTTAGCATGCACATTGTCGTACTTCTGACCACCACCTTGGCTCTCTACAACAGGCAGTACCACCTGAATATAACGATAGTATGCGCCATCATTGCCAATCACAACGTCAACAGTCTCAGCAGCACTGGCAACGGTGTAGTTGATAGTCTTACCGCTGGTGTAGTCGGTCTGTCCGTCGATAGAGGTTGTTGTCAATTCGTTATAAGCCTCGATGCTGACGGTAGCGCCCTTGCAAGAAGGAATGGTCCACTTGGTTCCGCTGTTGAGCTGTGCCCAGTCTGTCCAGTTACCGTTAGCGAACTTACCACCGTTGTTGGTGTCGAAGTCAGCCTTCACATCGATGACCTTGTCGCCGATGGTTGCCTGAGCAACCCAAATGCCTGTAGCGTTCTGATAAGCAACGGTAGGAGCACCTGCGTCGCGACGGAAGTTATACTTCAGTGTAACGGGCTCTGTGCGGTCGGCCAGTGAAACGGTGTTGGCAGTGAATACTGGTGTCAGCGTGACACTCTCTGCATCGGGAGCCGTGATTTCCTCACCAGGAGCGTAGGTATTGGTACCATCGGTCCAGCCTGTCAGAGTTGAACCTTCCTTATAGAGTGTGAAGTTCTTGGGCAATGTGTACTTCTTGCCAATGCCTGCAATCTCTTCTGCTGGAGCAACACCCTCAGCACCACTTTCAGTAATGTCGAAGATGAACTTCACATCGCTAGGAATATCCTTCGGGTCAACCTTCTCTACAGCGAAGTAGGGAACGTATGAGCCACCGCTTATTCTCAGTTTTGTAGCAACCTCTTCCTTATAGTAGAATGAAACAACATTCTTCTCCTTGTCGCTGTGATAGCAAGCACCAGTGTTAGTGTTGAATGTACCAATGGTTGTGAAGGTGGCTCCATTCTGAGTTTGGACAGTGACGTCACCGCCCCATGCACAAGTTCCCATCGTAATCTTCACGGGGCCTTCTACATCGACCATTGCCATGAAGTTGCTGATACCATGTTCGTTGCTGTGCCATTTACCACTGATAATAGCGTTGGCAGTCTCGTCTTCGACACTCACACGAGTGAATGTGCCGTCCTGGTTCATCTTCAAGCCAGCTCTTGTCATTTCGGCATCAGCCGTTGTGAAGAAACTCTGGTTAGTGAAGTCTGCCTTGATGTCAACAAACTTAGACTCTTCCTGTTCAACGACGGGCAGGTCTATCTTGACGATGCTGTAGTAGCTGCCGTCGCCAATAACGATGTCGAGGGTCTCAGCATTAGACGTTACCGTGTATTCAATGTTCTTTCCAGGAGTGTAGTTGGTCTCACCATTGATAGTTGTTGTAGTGATATCGCTATAGGCTTCAGTGGTGAAGTAGGCTCCCTTGCAAGAAGGAATGGTAAACTTTGTGCCAGCGTTGACTTGTGCCCATTGGTCAGTACGTCCTACATTGTTAATCTTACCACTGGTAGCATCAATGTCCATCTTCACGTCGATTTTCTTGCCGTTGACGTCGGTCTGGCAAACGATGAAACCTTTGTTGCCTTGGAAGTTAATCTTACCTGCACCACTGCTCACACCGAGAGGCCATTCCAGATGGACGGCTGACGTGCGGTCGGCCAGTGATACTTCGTTGGCAGTGAATACGGGAGTCAGTGTAACATCCTCTGCCAATGTGATTTCGTCACCAGCTTTGTACTGGTTGGTGCCGTCAGTCCATGTTGTCAGCGTCTTACCCTCAGCATAGAGTGTGGTATTGGCAGGAATCTTAACCTTCTCGCCGATATTCTTTTCAATAGCATCGGGCAAAACTCCTTCAGCACCACTCTCGCCTAATGCGAAAGTAACCTTTGCGGTATGAGGAATGTCTTCTGGATTAACTTTCAATACGGCAAAGAAGGGAACGTAACTGCCGCCAGCAATGGTAAGCGTGGTTGCTTCACCTGTATAGTAAGCAGCGACGACGTTCTTAGCCATGTCTTGGTGATAGCATGCACCTGTATTGGTTGTGAAACTGGGTACAACTTCTGTACCTTCAGCATTCTTCACGGTGACATTGCCACCCCATGCACAGGTACCAAGGATAATCTTTACAGGGCCTTCCACCTTTACGGTAGCTGAGAAATTACTGATACCGTGCTCCTTAGAGTGCCATTTACCACTGATGACAGCATTTGCCGTAGCATCGTCGGCAGCTACACGTGTAAACGTACCATCCTCGTTCATCTTCAGACCGGCAGTAGCACCGTTGGCGTCAGCTTCGGTGAAGAAGCTCTGGTTGGTAAAGTCTGCCTTGATGTCGACGAAACCAGCTTCTTTTTCCAACATGAAGTTGGTGGGATATAGCTGGTAGGTGGTATCTTCGTTCTTTGAATATACTGCACCCATACCCTCAACGGTGTACTTCTTGCCTGCAACAAGAGCATCGATAGCAAGACCGAAATTGTTATAAGCTGTAAATGTTGTCTCACCAACCTTGAAGGTCAGGGTCTTATCACTTGCAGAAACAAACTCAGCGTTCTGAATAGTACATCTCTTGTTGATGTAATTCTGCAACTTGTCAAGTGTAATGATGGCAATGTCCACCATTTCTTCACCTTCCTGCTTCACAACATTGATGTCCGAAGCAGCGGCAATCTTGATTTCGGGCAGTCCGTTGTAAGAATACAGTTGTCCGACCAACGAACCATTATATCTGGCTCCTTCCTGCATGCCTGATTCAACACCATACAGTAGCATGTCGCCATCGCCAATCTTATGGATATAAGTGTAAAGGCCGTTAACATAGGTAACAGTAATACCTGTGAAGGTGTACTTGACATCTTTCTTTGTCGAAGTGATATTCTCCAACATATCTGCGATTGTGGTGTACTGAGCGTACTCCTTGACAGTCAGCGTAAAGCTCTTCTCGCAGGGCTTATAAGTGTCGTTACCAGCATATTTGGCAGTGATGGTGGCTGTACCAGCTTTCAGGGTCTTGAGAACCTTCATAAGAGCTTCGTCTACCTCGAACTTGGCAACAGTCTCATCGCTGCTCTCCCAGGTGATAACTGCATCAGCGATGCCTGCAGGCTCTAATCTTGCTGATGGCAGTGCAACGATGTCGCCAACACCAGTTGTAATCGCACTCTTGTCAAGCGTAATGGAAGTGGCTGTGCGGGTGTCGCTGACATTTGCCATAGCTAAAGTTATGTCATCAATATCACGCTTTGCAGTCGTTCCGTCGTAGAAGATTCCAACGTAAACATTAGAATATGAACTAAGATCCTTAGAAACTTCTACCCATGTGCCTTTTGCCATGGACGAAGCGGACTGACCATCTCCTACAACACTCCATGTTGCACCATCTGAGGATACTTTGACGTACCACGTTGATGCTGTTGTGTTGTTAGATTCCTTGCTGACAAAGAATGTAAGCACTCCAGGATTGGCAATTGCTTCCTTTGTCACGATTGATCCAGAGGCTTTGCCATCGGTGCAACCGTATTTGCTTCCTCCATGAGCTGTTACACCAGAATTAGAGTAATTGGAAACAATTGTGGTGAAAGTCCAATCACTGTAACTTGCAGCATCACTTTCGAAGTCGATGGTTAGAGGATCAGCAGCATGTGTCAACCCTCCAAACAGCATGACGAGCATACTCAGAAGCGAAAAACGTAATAGTTTGACTACGTCGAAACTACTCACACTCGGCAAAGTCCATGCACGAGCATGACTCTGCTCTCGTTTAATCGTAGCTTTGTACTTCATAATTGTTTTGTTTTTAATGTTAGTAAATTATTGTTGTATTGATTTGTTCTTTATTTTAGTTTCAGGGCTTATAACTCTGCAAAGATACACATTATTTATAATATATGGTCCTATTGAATGGAATTTTTTTAGTTAAAGTTTACGAAAACGATTACGGATGATAAAAAAAGTCCGTAGTTAGCGAACTTGTAGTCCGTAGGCGTCGGACTCCCAGTCCGACGCCTACGGACAAGACATTCACATTGTTTATGACAATGGGAGGTTAATACTGCAATATTTTCTTGCCGTTCTTGATGACGATGCCTTTGTAGTTCTCTTCAACCTTCTGGCCAGCAAGGTTATAGGTGGTGGCAGCAGTGGCCTTGACACTCTTGGGAGCGGTGATGCCCGTAGCAGTCGAGATATAGCGGAAACCAGCTAGGCGCCATTTGGTACCTGTGGCCTTGAACTCGTAGCTCTTGCCGGTCTCAAGGGTATAGACGAGACCATCCCATGCTTCGATGGCGGGGTTGGGGGCTGTGCCGTTTTCCACTTCTGCATCGGTGCTCAGCACCTTGCCTGTCAGGCCGTTTTCGCCCTCAGTCATATAGACTTTCTTGTTGGTAGCGATGCCGCCGCCGAAGAAAATGGTCAACGTACCGGCCTTCGTTGTGGTGAAGGTGACAGGATTGCCGTTGCTGGCGGTAGTGGCATATTTGCCGGTTAGGGCCACACCGTCAACCTCCTGGGCATCGCTGCCAGAACCGCCGATGGTCCAATCAATGTTGCTGAAGGTCATGGTGATGCCGTCAACCTCGTTGATGATACCACCTGCCGATACGTGGCCATCGCCACCCGTGATGGCATACCATGTGGCCAGCGAAGTGGAACCTCTGTCAACGGTGGGAATGGTGGAGAGGATGTAGCTGGCATCGTTGCCCAGCGTGGCACCAGCACCTTCCTCGCCTGTTAGGTTTGCAGGAACGTTAGCGGCAGTAATCTTCGAATACTGATAGGGAACCGTCACTGTGCTGCCTACGCCTGTGGCGCTGTAGTTGTTGCCGCTTACTGTTACGTTGCGGTTGCTACCACTACCCGTCAATGGGGAATTGACACCTGAGGCAGCATAGTTGTTCTCTACCAAAGCCTTACAGCCATCATTGATGGCAATACCCACGCTGTTGCCTGGGCAGTTATGGTAGTTGTTGACCAGATGTACGTAGCAGTCGCCACACTGTGGGAGACGGCGTACGCAGCCCGCGCCCCAGATGTTGCTGGCAAAGGTGAGGTGAAGAGTCATTTGACCATCAGCCCATCCGCATCCGCAAGTGTAGGCATGTGAATAGCTGCGCGAGGTGTAGTAGAAGTAGTTGTAGGTATAGGTAGCCCAGTCGCAACGCTTACTGTCGAGAGCACCGTCCTGAGAGTCTACGAAGGTGCAGTGGTCAATCCACACATGCTGGCCCTGATTGGTTATCAGGTCAGATCCGTCGATGTCGACAGAGCCAGGACCAATCAGAGAGAGGTTGCGGATGATGATATTGTCAGCGGAGGTCTCGATGTAGAAGATGCCAGACTTGTTGGGCAGAGAATAGACGCCCGTCTTCTGGTACTGCAGCTCCATCATGGCCTTCTTTGTGAAGAAGGCACGCTCATCACAGGTGATTTCTGTTCCATCAGGGAGTGTACCGGTATACTGTTTGGTGCTACTCAGTCCCTCAAGGTTTTGCTGCTTCAGGTAGTTAATGTCGTCAGCGGTCAGATAGAATTTCGTACACAGACGGGCATCGTTGATGCCGATGAGAGTTTTGTTCTTTGAACCAATACTTACATATTCATTCAAGATGAAGTCACCATTGGAGCCGTCGAAAACGATGATGTCATTTTGGGCGATGGCCTGCTTAATCTGGTTGTCATCGGTCTGTCCACCGCCTAAGGCAGTCAGGGTAGTGGTCTTGGCGTCCGTAAAGCAGCCGCCGCTGAGGGTGAATGCAGTACCTGCCTCGTCGGAGCAGGTCGCCCAGCCCCAAGGTGCCACATTGTTGCTGGCCATAGTTGGCATGAGGACTACGGCACTCAGTAGTGTGAGAAACAGTTTTTTCATACTTTTCTATGTTTATTTGTTAATGAATTTCTTTCCTTTCTTGACGACCATCCCTTTATAGCCGCTGCCTACCTGCATGCCGCCCATGTTGTACGAAGACGTGTTGGCAGCCGTTGTGGCTTCAACGTTCTTGATGCCACTCAGCACGGGCATTTCGTTGGTAGCAAAGATGTTAAAGCAGCGGGTCAGGCGGATGCTACTGTCGGCTGTGCTCGTGACGGTGACATCTATTGAGAACAGGCCGCTGGCTGTTGCCGGTATGGTGAGTTTTCCGTCGGCATAGGAGCATGTGTTGCCGTTGCCCGGGTTAGACAACGTGACGGTAAAGCTCTTATAGCCAGCGAAATAGTCTTTCAGCGAAATGTCGTAGGTCTCGCCGGACTTAACGATAAAGTGGGGCACTGCCAACCAGTTGAGATACTCTTCGAGGTCGGTATAGTCGTTGTCGTTGACGTGGTTGTTGTTGGCGGCACTGGTGCTCCAGCCACGGGCCTCCTCATACCAGTCGGGGATGCCATCCTTGTCGGTATCGAAGGTGGCAGGCCGCATAGCCGTGATGATGTTCAGACCATCGTAGCCCTCGCTGTCGCTCTCCTTGTCGATGAGGCCCTTCTTGCCGCTACGGCTACCTGTCTTCGACGTGGTGCCGTTAAGCGTCTCGCTGACCATGCGCTGGTCGTGGTTGTCGAGTTCCGGCTGGTTGCAGCCAACGTCGCAGAGCACATTCTGGAAGGCGGCCTCTGCCGTCTCTATCTCTGCCAGACTCTCGAAGAACGGTGTGTCGTAGAACTTTGAGTCGCCCTGGCTGGCACCATTTGACAGTACATATTTATAGGTGTCGTTCAGCGCGTCGCGCGTCTTGCTGCCATTGAGATTCTCGCGAATGTTGCCCTTGACATAATAGTCTTGCGTACCAGTACCTGTACCTTCCAACTCAGCCTTCAGCAGGATGGTCTGCGTCGTCGACGGCCCCATCTTGTAGTAGTTATTGACAAACTGGCCGTGGTGCGTGCCACCGTCGGTAGCGCGGCCGCCCCAGTTGTAGACGACATTGTTGAACATGTCGTGGGCACCGGCATAGGCGCCACCGCCGTCCAAACCACCGCTCATGCTCCAGTTGCGTCCCTCGTTATGGGCTAGCAGGTTGTGGTGGAACGAACCCTTGTCACCACCGATGGTTGCTGCATAGCCGTGCTTAACGTCGACACCCTTCGACTCGACATAGTTCTTGTGACCGGCTTGGTTGAGCGTCTCACTGATGAGTGTATGCTGCAGGGTGACATTCTTGGCGTTACGACTGGAGAAGGCCTCGTCGATAGACCATCCCACCGAGCAGTGGTCCATGATGGCGTGGTCGTTGCCAGCCATGCCAATGCCGTCGCTGGTTTTCGGGTTGGGAGAGACGCCGTCCCAGTCGTCACCGCCACCGATGCGGGCACGGATGAAGCGGGTGATGCCGTCGCTGGCCATGCCGAAGGGGGCACCGCGGAACATGATGCCACGGCCGGGAGCGGTCTGTCCAGCAATGGTGACATAGGGGTCTGAGCAGGTCAGACGACCTTTCAGCGTGATGACGCCGGCAATGTCGAAGACGATGGTGCGAGGACCTTTCACATTCGTGATGCCGTAGCGAAATGTGCCGGGTTGCGGATTGTCGACATCGTCGTCGAGCGAGGTGACATGGTATACTGTGCCGCCGCGTCCGCCAATGGCATACTTGCCATAACCCTCAGCACCAGGGAAGGCCAAACGGCGCGGACGGAAACTCCATATGTCGCCTTCGTAGTTTTTGCCCTCAGCATTCTCCTCATCCACACGCCAGTAGTAGACGTTGGCCGACGATAGCCCACTGGTAGTGATGGTAGCGTCGGTCGTAGTGCCTATCTTTGTCAGGTTGTCACTCACTGTGCCGAGATAGATGTGGTGCTTGACAGCCTTCGAGGCAGCCGTCCACGACAGTGTCACCTTGCCGTCATCACAGACGGCATGCATATCGGTAGATTCCGGTGTGGGGTCGGCAGCTGTTGTCAGCGGGTTGGGACGGTCAAGCACTAAGGCGTTAATATATAAAGAGGTGGTATTATAGCCTGTGGTGTAGTCTACGCCCTCGTCGGGCACCGTTTGGTAGACGACTGTGACGTCGGTATCTTCCTTAACGTCAAACTTGACGTACGACATGCCGCTGGCAGAGGGTGACTCTGCACGGTTTGTCTGGGCTACATTCTTCTGTTTCGTGACACCGTCGACGAGAACTTTGAGTGGTGCTCCATTAAAGCCAGCGGGGTTGTTGTGATAGGCCATCAGCGAGTGGGTGCCGGCAGAGAGCCCTTTGATAACCACCTGCAGGGCGACGGCGCCGCTGCGCAGCGTGAACTTGTCGTCGCCTTCCTTGCCAGAGATGGTGATGCCATCGCTGGTGAGCTTGGAGTGTTTGTTGACACCGTCTTTCCACCATTCACCCATAATCTTCAGTCCGGCGCTGCCTTCTGCTCGCGTGATGGTAAAGGTGACACCGTCTACCGTCTTCTCCAGTGTGCTCTCGATGCCTACTTGCCAGGCGGTATAGCCTTCTTCTGTTTTGTTCTGACTATTGTTGAAGTCTATCTTCTGTGCCATCACTCCTGTGGTCAGGAGCATGGCAGCTCCGATGATACAAGCTTTCTTCATGTAGCGTATGTCTTATTTCTTGATTATCTTGGTGGTCTTGTGACCGTCAGCATGTGTGGTGGCACAGATGATGATGCCAGCCTGTGGCGTGCTGAGCTGACGTCCTTGCAGGTCGTAGTAGGCGGTGTTGACGATTGCGCTGGAACCAGTTACGGTATTGATGGCCGTGGGGTCCTTGTAGACAGGGTAGTGTTCGTCGATGGTGCTTTCGGCATCGGCATTACCAGCCTTCATGATGTCTTCCACGAGAGAGTTTGCATAGACCTCCAGATTAGTATACCAACCCTTTTCGGTGTCCAGTGTATAGAGGTTGCCGTCACTCTTGTCGTTGGGGTTCAGACCATTGGCCGTCTCCCAGTCATTGGGGATGCCATCGCCGTCAGAGTCGAAATTTGCAGGATGGCTTGTGGATTCCAGAGCATATTCACCCTGGTCTTTAACGAAGTCGATAATTCCAGGGAGATGGGTAATGGTCTTTCCGTCACCGGTTTTTGTGGCTGAACCTGTATAGGTGGTGGTACCGTTGGCAGCTTCTTGCATGTAACGTTCATCTACAGCATCGCGGTAGAGTGACGCACCGACGTTAGCTAACACTTTCTCGTAAGCTGTTTGGGCGGTATGAGTTGTTACTTTACCAGTAGCAATAGGCTCGTCAAGCTTGATTTTGACACAGTCAACGCCACTGCCGTTTTTGACATAAGTCACATCATCGCCATACATGTGGTCAGCATCCGGACAGTATTTCTCACCATTGATGGTAGATGTGCCGTCGTCGTAAATGACACCTTTCCAGTCGTAGTTCTCAGGACTGCTGGCAGCTGTCACGTAGTTGCCATTGATATAATAACGGGCGCAGTAACCCATGAATGGCGAACCACTTGCATTGTCGCTTGTTGCCACAGAAATCTGAGTGACACGTGTCTTGTTGACTGTGGCAGGCCCCGCCTTGTAGTAGTTGTTGACAATATTGATGTTGCCACCGCCTGTACCACCATAGCAACCATTGCCGTTGCCCCAGTTGTACATCACACAATTGCGGAAATCAACGTTTTCTGCCTGAATAGAATTGGCATACTTCGTGTTGTCGTAGCCCGACCAGTTGTATCGTGCACCACAGAAACGTGGCACGCGGTTCTGCATGTGGCAGAGGAAGTTGTGGTGGAACGAAGCGTCTTTACCACCCCAGATGCCACCATAGCTGTGCTCGCCCTTTGAATGGCCAGGGTTTGCCAACGCCTCTCCGATCGTACACCACTGCATGGTGAAGTCGCGGTTGTCGTAGAACGAGGCAATCTCATCGATGCTCCACGAGAAAGAGCAATGATCGAGAATGATGCCTTTGAGATTACGTGCCCAAGTGGCATCTGCACCGTCATTGATATCCTTCTCTTCACCGCGGCGAATGCGAATGAAGCGCATAATGATATTGTTTCCATTCGGGCGTACGGTGTAGTAGCGGAGAGTGATACCGGGGTAGGGAGCCGTCTGTCCGAGAATAGTTGTATTGGCACCAATAGTGAGCTCTTTTTTAAGGGCTATTACACCACCAACGTTGAAGACTACAATCTTCTTGCCACTGCCGTTGACTGCCCAGCGAAGCGTTCCCTTGGTACTTGTTTTCCCGTCATCAGTAAGAGATGTGACAATGCGTATTTCACCTTCACGTCCCCCCGTGACATAGCGTCCATGACCTTCAGCACCAGGAAATGCGGGAGCCTGTTCTTGAGCAATAGCCATGATAGCCATCATGGCAGCTATAAGTGTAAGTAGTTGTTTTTTCATATTTTCGTTGTTTTGTAGTTTCTGGGTACAAAATTACGAAAAGGTTTTCGATTATGTGCACATATTTTAATAATATCGTTACTTAAACGTTTACGCGATGATTTTTCTACAGAAATCTTTTGTCTATTTGAAAATACTATGTATATTTGCCCCAATAAATCAAAACGAACTATGAGACTAATTGCTGTGTTCTTGCTTTCTACTCTGTCAATGGTCATGTCGGCTGCAGACTACGATATCAATCAACCCTTTGGCTTCTGTACCCGTGCTTCACGTACAGATGCAGTTTCTACCTATGATGTTACTGGTGGCGGCTGCTATACCTATCCTGTGCCCGACAGTTTTGCAGGCAGGGTGGCTGTCTTGAAATCGGACGGAGAGGATATGCGACAAACGATTGAGGATGCCGTCAGACTGTATGATGTCGTCATCCTTGACGGTTCTAATGGTGACTTCATCGTGTCGAGCAATGTTGGCGTATCCGCATCAGACAAAACGCTGTTAGGCATTAACAACGCCCGTATCCGTACCCAATGGTTTGTAACTGATGAAATCAGGGCTATGCTGGACGCTGCCGGTGTGCCCAACATGAGTACCAGTGGTGGCGGTGGCATTCTTCCTAATGGCCATAGGGTCAGGGAAGAAGCAGAATATAATACGCGCAAGATGATTATCGAGATGACGGGCGACCAGAACGAGACTTATCGCAATTCGGGCATCCTGAGTCTGAGGAATTGCCAAAACATCATCATCCGTAACATCACTTTTATTGGTCCTGGCTCCATTGATGTAGGCGGTAACGACCTGCTATCGTGCGTCAATAGAACCAGGAACTGCTGGATAGACCATTGTGCCTTTATGGATGGCATGGACGGTAACTTCGATATCACGGGCATGTCCGACTTCATTACCGTCAGCTGGTGTACGTTCAGCTATACAGAGCATTCATACATGCATCAGAATACCAATCTCGTGGGCTATAGCGACAGGGAAGTGATGGGTTATCTGAATACAACCTTTGCCTTCAATTGGTGGGGAACGGGTTGTAAACAGCGCATGCCGATGGCCCGTGTGGGCAAGATTCACATGCTGAACAACTACTTCACCAGTACCACGGCCAATAACTGTATCAACCCACGTGTTAACTCAGAGTTTCTGATAGAGGGTAACTACGTGGAAAAGGGCGTGAAGCATTATTACAGTCAGAATGGTGCCATAGCAGTAACTTGGACAGCAGATAATTACATTACTGAGGCCGAAGGTCTACCCACTTCCGTGGGAGCTACAGTTAGCGTACCATACGACTATAACGTTGTTCCGTACTGTGATGTACCCGAAATGGTGAAGAAAGGGGCAGGCGCCACCCTTTTCACGAAACACTGAGTGTTATTGCATACGACGCAGACCTTCCCAGCGAACATTCCATGTGCCGTCTTTGGGGAATCCTGGATTAAGCACGTCCTTGCAACCGTCCCAACCGGCACACATCATGGCGACAGCGGTAAGAAGGGCGCCATTGCCAGGCAAGTATAGACGCAGGCGATCTGAGGTCTGGAAGTTATGTCCATTCTTCAGATAAGTATTCTTCTGTGTGTCGATGAGTAGGGCGTCAAGTGCCGTCTTGGTATCACCGATGCGGGCAGCGGCCATTGCTATCATACCATAGTCCCAGCCCCAAGTAGTCTGGAAGTTCCAGTTTTTCATAACCCAGTCCATTGTCTTGTGTGCTGCGACACTGTCGCTGTTTACTGAACAAGAAGGCAGCAGACCGAAGGCACCCAGACAGGCCGGATGGTCGTTGCGGCATTTATCAGTGAAGGTCTCGGTAGCCAATACGGGTGCAGCACCTGCCGCAACGGCATCGAACGGGTCGAAACTCTTTAGTCCTGTCGTTTTTCCCTTAGGTAGGCCAGCGGTGATAACGCCGTCCTTAGTCAGAGGTAGGGGAGACATGGCGTTGACAATTTTGTCCCATTCTTCATGACGGGGCTTGCCCATTCGCTCGCGCCAGTTATTGGCAACGCTGAGCCCATAGCACCAGTATGCCAATTCGAAGGGGTGGTTGTACGAGAAGTCCTTCGACATCGACTCTTGCATGGCGGTGGCACCTTGCAAGAAATATTTGCCAGTTTTTTTATCGTAGCTCACAAAGTCAGCCATGAATTCTGCGGTGCCCTCTACGTTATCAGCATATCTCTTAAGTGTCTCAGTATTTGGATTGGCGCGATACATCTCCTCAGCTAAGTAGATGTAGTGAGGCTGTTGCCAAATGAGGAAACTACCTGTGTTAGAAGGCGCCTCACCTGCCCAAGGATCGGTCATCTTCATCCAGCGCAGACCTTTAAAACCTTGACGCTTGGCAATATTCTTGGCTACGGGAGCAGCCGTTTTGTTGTACCACTGAAGCATCTGCTCCACAACTTTCGGCTGATTCCACAGGGCGAAGTCAACGGCGTGCCACCACGTCATCTCCAAATGAGGACGACCAAACCATGAGTTGTATGTCAGACCGGTTTCCTGTGGTGGCATATTGTTGGCACAGTTAATACGGGTGAGGTATTGTGAAAGCACCACGCGGCGCTCCAGCTCTTTAGCACGAGGGTCGGTACACTGGCTAAAGTCTACGAAAGCTGTCTCGCTCCAGAATTGATGCCAGAACTTTTGTGTAGACTTCTGGGCATCTGAGAAGCGGAAGGGAGCGATGATGTGGCGTTCTTGGTGTCCGCCATTTGTGAGATATTCCACCTCGAAGGCTAAGTTGTCTTCGTTGGTCGTGAGTTGCCAAGTGTGTGTGTCTGTTTCAGTGAGTTTAGCCTTTCCTTCCCACCTTAGATAGATAAAATAAGTGGTGCTGTCCATACAATGCTCGATTTCCGCATAATTGTCAGCTTGTATGACAATACGGCTCTGGTGGCGGTCAGGTTTCGACCAGTCAGCAGCATCATCAGCATGTTTGCCAGTAGGATAGGGCAGACGGATGGTGACACTTGCTTGACCTTTTTTCAGCAATGGGGTGGTAATGCGGTAGGAGACGGCGGCGAGGGAAGGGTGTCCAAGTGTTACGACATCGACAGGGGAACCGTCGGCAACAAAGTGCGATTCAATCTGGCCGTGCCAAAGTTGTAGCTGCTGATGGATGTCACTGAGACCTTTCAAGGGAATTGGTTGACCGGCGCCATCTTTCAGCGATAAACCGACGGCACCGAGATTTACACGGTGGGGATTGACGCGGAAGTACTCGGTGGCTGCGATACGACGGGAAAGACTGTCAGCGGCAGAACCGCTGACCACAGATTTTGGTTTCTTGTATTCTACCGCATATACCTCTGGATGACCATGTCCAAGGTCAAAACTTTTCTCGCTGTCGGCGGGTTTCAGTCCCAGGGTATTGGGAAACGAGTGCCAAATCAGGTCACACATGGCTGTAAGGGGAATCCCGTTCTTATAGTCATCGAGGTAGGTCTGCATGCCCGTGACATCAACGGTGGTGGCAAAACGTCCGTTGCCGACTGAAAGAGAGGCCAATGGGTCGGCCTCAGTAATGATGGGGTTGTTGCGAAAAAGAACAGCCTCGCGATCAATCGAGGCTGTTATGTTTTCTGTGGTGTATCCGAGCATCTCCATCTCTAACGAAGCCCAGATAAACGGTCCGATGCCCTTGGCATCGTTGTCTCTGATTTCTTCGCTCAGATAGTAGTTGAAGCTACCATCACGTCGTTTGTTCTCCTTGACAGTACCCTTGGGGTTCACCATCTTCAGGGCTGCTTCCACCTCGGGTGTGGCTGCTGGACCAAGACCTGCCACACTGCAACAGTTGGTCAGCGAGATCGTCTTATCGGCATTCACCTTGATAAAGTTCTGAATCATGCCTTTATAGGCCTTGATACCAGCGTCACGGTACTTGTCGCCTACATAGCCCTTGCGATAGGCCTTCAGTAGTACATAGGTAAACATTGCTGAGCATGTCGACTCCAAGTAGTTGCCTTCGCGTTCAGGTGAGTCCATTACTTGATACCATACACCAGTCTTCTTGTCTTGCCACTTGATAACGGCATCAAGGTCCTTCTTCAAGAGTTCTATGACCTCCTGTTTACGCGCATAGTCATCGGGCAGGGCGTCAAGTACCTCAATGAGGGCCATCGAGTACCAACCTTGGGCACGTCCCCAGCAATGCTGTGACAAACCTGTTGCCTTGTCAGCCCAGAAAGTCTTGCGTGTTTCGTCGTAAGCGTGGCGGTTCAGACCTGTCTTGGGGTCAAGAGTGCGTTCATAGGTAATCTTCAGTTGGTTGACAGCATCGTCATAGATGTCAATGACAGGATCTGTCTTGGCTTTCTTTGCCTTTTTGCCCTTCACTTGAGCGGCCTTTTCCGTAATGGGAGCAGTCAGACAGCGGTAAGGTAGACCCATGAAAATACCGTCGAGCCATACCTGGTAGGCATAGATGGCCTTGTGCCAGAACACCTTGTCGGCCTTGGTGCGCGGCTGGTCTTTCAACTGCTTCATCATCGTCTGCATGGCCAACAAGTTCTTGGCCTCTGGCCATTTCTGGTACATACGCGTCACAAAATGACCTGTACGGATGTTGTCGAGGTTATAGTCAAGAATGTCATAGCCGGTGATGTTTCCTTTCTCGTCAATCATCTTGTCGGTATACATCTGGCAGTACTTGCGGATGTCCTCACCACCATAGCGCAGATAGGTATCGAGCATACCTTCCAATTCAATTCCCATCACATAGCTCCACTTGGGCTTCGTGGCAAAGTCGAGCATATAACTCTCTGGTACACGCTTCATTTCTGAATAGGTGAGCCACTCAGAGTAATGCTTGTAAGGGAGATTCTGCAGAACAAGTGAGCCATTGATAAACAGGTTATCGTAGGTGATGTCTTGAGCTAAACCAATCTGATGGATAGGCTTGTTATAGACACCATTAAACTGACAATTCTTTACGGTGATATTGTTGATGGTATAGGCTAACTTCGGGTCCTGATAACCAACAATCATCACGCCGTATTTCGACTTCTGGCAGGTAACGTTCTCCATAGTCACGTTGCGGATGGTGGGGTAGAAGCCACGACAGCATACCTCGCGGGGCTCATAGTCGGTGTTGAGTTTAAGGACGGCTTCACCACATTGACCAACGGTGACATTTCGCATATTAATATTCTCAATGATGCCGCCACGACAAGAGTTGGTCTTGATACGCAGCACACGGTCCAGACTAGGAGAGTCCATCTCGCAGTTCTCGGCATAGACATTCTGGCAACCACCACTGATTTCCGAACCGATGACCACACCACCGTGACCATTATTGAACTTACAATCACGGATGATGATGTTCTTTGAAGGACGTCCGGCAAACTTGCCCTGACCACCCTCACGACCGTCGTTGTTGCGACCACTCTTGATAGCGATACAGTCATCGCCAGTATTGAAATAGCAATTTTCGATGAGCACGCGGTCACAACTCTCAGGGTCACATCCGTCACCGTTAGGACCGTCATTGTTGATATGTACGCCACGCACGGTGATGTCTGTCGATAGCAGGGGATGTATGACCCAGAAAGGAGAGCGTAACAGGGTGATGTCTTCAATCAGAATACCTTCACATTGGTTGAAATTGACCATTTGTGGGCGCAACCCGTCCGTAGGACCAAACTTACGCTCGTCCATAGGCACTCCATCCTCGGCATATTTCAGCAGACGGGCACGGGCACCCATGTTTTGGGCTATACCACCTTCCTTCATACCAAATTTCTTGCTGCCGCACCATGGCCACCATGTTTCGTTGCTTCCGCCACCATCGATAGTACCTTTACCTGTAATGGCAATATCGTGAGCCTGATATGCATAGATAAGTGGTGAGAGGTTCCAGCAGTCCAGACCTTCCCAGCGTGTTGGGACGATAGGATAGAGTTCTGGTTCAAAAGCGAACTCCAGAACGGCACCTTCTTCCACCACAAGATTAACGCCTGATTTCAACTGAATGGCTGCTGTCAGGAACTTCTGACCAGCAGGAACAATGACACGTCCGCCACCCTTCTTGCTGCAGGCATCAATCGCTTTCTGGATAGCCTTTTGGTTCTTTTGGGCTGTATTGGCACTCTTGGCACCATATTTTGTAATGGGGAAATCCTGTGCCTTAAACTGTGGCACACGGATGCTCTGCTCAATCTCACGATATTGTTGCTCGTTCCAGCCATCGGCAAAAGCGAGGAGCGGGAAAAACAGACATAAAAGTAGCGTCGTGTTTAGTAGTTTCTTCATGTACATAAAAAATTAGTTCGTAGTTTGGTGCAAAGATACGAAAAAAGCACGAAACAACGAACTAATTAAGTATTTTTATCACGTAATCGTTTTAGTGAGCCAATGCCTCGAAGAGGGCATCGAGGGCAGCAGCGGCATTGCCGTGTGTCTGTAGCAGTTGCACGAACTTCGAACCAATAATGGCACCTGCGGCGTTCTGTTGAGCAGACTCCAGCGTCTGCTTGTTGCTGATGCCGAAGCCAATCATGCGGGGATTGCGCAGGTTCATCTGATTGATGCGACGGAAGTACTGTTGCTTCTGTTCGTCGAACGACTGCTGGGCACCTGTCGTGGCGGCACTGCTCACCATGTAGATAAAACCGTCGGTATGCTCGTCGATGAAACGGATGCGCTCCTCGCTGGTCTCTGGTGTGATGAGCATGATGATGCGAATGTCATACTTGTCGGCTGCGGGCTTGACGCTCTCCAAGTAGTCGTCGAAGGGCAGGTCGGGAATGATGACGCCACTGACGCCACTATCTACACACGCCTGACAGAACTGCTCGATGCCGTACTGCATGATGGGATTCAGATAACCCATCAGTACCAAGGGAATGCTGACCTGCTCCTTGATAGCTTTCAGCTGTTCGAAGAGCAGTCGCAGACTCATGCCATTCTTCAGCGCTGTGGTGGCAGCCTCCTGAATGACGGGACCGTCGGCCATAGGGTCGCTGAAAGGAATACCAACCTCCACCATGCTGATGCCTTTAGCCTGCATAGTCAGAATGACGTCGGCAGTACTGTCGAGGGTGGGCGCACCAGCGCAGAAGTATAATGAAAGGAGCTTTTGGTCCTTGCTGTTTGCGAAAAGGGAATTGATCTTGTTCATAATGATTCGATGAATGTTTTGAGTTTGTTAATGTCTTTAAGGCCGGGGGCCTGTTCGAAGCGGGAGTTGAGGTCGATGCCGATGCACTTCTCGATGGGGAAACCGTCGAGCACTCGCAGAGCGCGGAGGCGCTCTGCATCGTCAGGGCCGATGCCACCGCTGAGCAAGAAGGGCGTGTTGCCGTCGTAGGCTGAGAGGACGCTCCAGTCGAATTGCTGGCCGCTACCACCTACCGATGGACACTTTGTATCGAAGAGGAAGTAATCCACAAGACCCTCATAGCCCTTGTGTGTCGCGGTGTCATCGTGACTACTCACGCTGATGGCTTTGATAAGATGAAACCCTTGCAACTGAGCACAGTAATCGGGACTCTCGTGGCCATGCAACTGGATATAGTCGAGGGCATATTCATCGGCAATGCGATGGACGGTCTCGATATCCTCATCGACAAACACTCCGACGCGCTTGCACCTCGTCGGCAGATAGTTGGGGCGCTTGCTGACGTAGCGACTCGACTTCGGCCAGAAGATGAAGCCCATCAAGTCGATGCCTAGTGCCTCCACCTCACGGATATTCTCAGCATCGCGCATGCCACAAACCTTTATAATGGGGCTAATGGGTCTCATAGGACTAATGGGTTAGCTGGATGATGAAATCGTTGAGGGACTGACCAGGGTCGGAAGTCTTCATAAAGTTCTCTCCAATGAGGAAACCACGGAAGCCAGCTTGGCGCAGGGTGCGAACGGTGTCTGGGTTGCTAATGCCACTTTCGCTGACCTTGATAGCATCCTTCGGTAGAAACTCTGCCAAGCGGAAGCTGTTCTCAACATCAGTGACGAACGAACCGAGATTGCGGTTGTTGATGCCACACATGTCTGGCTCTAAGTCAGCATATTCCAGTTCTGCATCTGAATGCATCTCCAACAGTACTTCGAGGCCAAGTTCATGCGCTGTCTTCAGCAGTGCAGAACACTGCTGCACACTAAGGTCGGCAGCAATGAGCAACACGGCTGAGGCGCCACACAGGCGGGCTTGGAACAGCTGGTACTCGTCGATGACGAAGTTCTTGTAGAGGATGGGGATATTCACACCACTGTGGCGAGCTATCTTGATAAACTCATCACTGCCACCGAAGTATTTCTCGTCAGTCAGGATGCTCAGTGCTGAGGCTCCGTTCTGCTGATAGCTCAGCGGAATGATGTCGGCACGTCCTTCTTCCTTGATCCAACCCTTTGAGGGTGACTTGCGCTTGAACTCAGCGATGATGCCTGAGTCGGAAGCTATCAGCGCCTTCGACATAGACGCTACGCTGAAGTCGAGCAGTGGCTCTACACGACGGTGAATCTCCCGCTCGCTGAGCTCTGCCTTAAAGCGTTCGACCTCTACGCGCTTGTTGGCTACGATTTCCTGTAGGATATCTTGCATTGTTTTCGTTATTACGTTATATCGTTATCACGTTATTACGACTTAGCTATTTAGCTCCACAAATTTCTTGAAGGTGCGCAGGGCACTACCGCTGTCGATGCTTTCACGGGCTATGGCGATACACTCCTCAATGGTCTTCTGACCCTTCTCCAGTACCTGAATACCGAAGGCTGCATTGGCCAGCACGATATTCTTCTGGGCAGGTAGAGCACGGTTCTCCAGTACGCTATCGAAGATCTGGGCAGCCTCTTCCTCAGTGGCACCACCCACCAGTTCCTCAGGCTTGGCAATCTCAAAGCCGAGATCTTGAGGCTTGAAGATACGCTCGTACTGCTTGGTCGTTACCTTGAAGTCGCCAGTGAGTGAAATCTCGTCGTAGCCGTCGATAGAGTTTACAATACCGTAGTCGATGCCAATCTTCTGGTACACCTGGTTGTAGAGGCGCATCTGGTCGAGGTTAGCTACGCCCAGCAACTGACACTGTGGCTGAGAGGGATTCACCAGCGGCCCCAGCAGGTTGAAGATGGTGGGGAACTGCAGCGCCTTACGGATAGGACCAACAAACTTCATGGCCTTAGCGAAGAGCTGGGCATGGAGATAGACGATGCCTGCCTCGTTGAGCGAACGGTTCAACTTGTCGATGTCATCGGTAAACTTGATGCCATGGTGAGCAATCACGTTTGATGCACCAGACACAGAAGTGGCGGCATAGTTACCGTGCTTGGCGACCTTGTAGCCTGCACCGGCAATCACAAAACAGCTGGTAGTAGAGATGTTGAAGGTGTTCTTGCGGTCGCCACCAGTACCTACCACGTCTATGTAGCGGTCGGCATTGAGGATGGCGGGAACACCCGTCTCCAGAATGCCATCGCGGAAGCCCAGCAGTTCGTCAACTGTTACACCACGCATCTGTAGTGCCGTCAGCAAGGCGGTAATCTGCTCTGTAGGAAACTCACTCTGAGTGATACCAATCAGAATATTCTTCATTTCTTCACGAGACAGTTCCTCGTGGTTCAGCATCCTGTTCAGGATGTCTTTCATTGTCTGTGCCATATTACTAATTTTAATCG
>JAEEGH010002276.1_pt1 | contig 52121 bp, 40 predicted proteins | sample 9134181 | NCBI WGS metagenome assembly JAEEGH01 (sample SAMN16246544, study PRJNA631951) | gut metagenome | biome: gut microbiome; feature: rumen; material: DP-attached | host: Bos | place: Iran: Karaj | collected 2018-10 | reverse complement strand
CAACTTTTTGAGCGAAAGCGGATGCAAAGGTACGACTAATTTTCCATTCCTGCAAGCTTTTTCTGAATTATTTTTCAAAAAAGCAAAAAGTTTTCGCATTTCACGACAATGCGAAAACTCTTATACCTTATTATATATATAAGAGACTACTCAAATACCTCTTCGATATCGTCTCCCTCTACATCGCTCAAGCCAGACTCATCCATCTGACAAGGGTTATATCCCACAGGCATATCGAAAACTGCATTTTCATTATACCCAAGTCTCTTGTCTTTATAGATTTTCTGCATATAATATGCGAACACCGGCAATGCCATCGTCGCGCCCTGACCCATCGTCATAGAATCAAAGTGAATGTCGCGATCATCACCACCGACCCATACACCGCTGACAAGAGTAGGAGTCAACCCCATAAACCATGCATCACTATTATTATTGGTTGTTCCGGTCTTACCAGCTATATCTCCCTTCATTCCATATTTGAAGCGCAAACGTCCTGCCGTACCGCCATCCACCACAGCTTTCAGCATATACAACATCTTATTGGCACTCTCGTCACTAATCACCTCATTCATGCGAGGTTGGAACTGCACGATCAGGTTTCCTTCATTGTCTTCAATCTTGGTAACGAACATATGGGCAGCCCTGATGCCGTGATTCACAAATGCCGTGTAGGCACTTACCATCTCGCCAACAGTAATTTCGCAGGGTCCCAGACATAACGCCATAGAAGGATGAATTTCCGGATTATTAATACCATACTGATTCAGGAGCGTCACAAAGGCCTGTGGATTCAGTTTGCTCATCAGATAGGCCGAAATCCAGTTGTTCGACTGCTGGAGTCCCCATTTCAGCGTCACCATTTCGCCATATCGCGAGTGTCCTGCATTACGGGGTGTCCACGGCTTTCCTGCCACCATATAAGTCTGCTGCACGTTAGGCGCAAGGTCACAGGGTGAGAAACCGTTCTCCATAGCCAGAGAATAGAGGAACGGTTTGATTGTAGAACCCACCTGACGACGTCCATCCATTGCCATATCGTACGCAAAGTGAGTGAAGTCAAGGCCACCGACATAAGCCTTCACCTGTCCGTTCTGCGGACACATACTCATAAAGCCAGTACGCAGGAACGACTTATAGTAGCGTATGGAATCGAGTGGTGTCATGATGGTATCAATCTCACCATGGTACGTAAAGATGCTCATCTCCGTCTTTGTACGGAACGACTGCATGATCTGTTCATCAGTAGCACCGTCGGCCTTTAATACTCTATAGCGCTCGCACTGACGTACAGAACGCATCAGGATCTTATTCAGCTGGTCTTGCGAGAGGCTGCCAGAATATGGCGCATTGCTACGTCCTCTATTTTCTTTATTGAATGCCGGCTGTAAGAACTTGACCACATGTTCGCGAACAGCCTGTTCGGCATATTCCTGCATTCGAGAATCGATGGTGGTATATACCTTGAGTCCATCCGTATAGACATTGTAAGGATCACCATTCTTCTTCATGTTCTTATTGCACCAACCAAACAGCGGATCTGTCTCCCAATTGATAGAGTCGATATGATACTTCACCACATTCCACGACGGATAATCAGAACGCTTTGGCTGCTTTGCCATCATATAGCGACGCAGGAAATCGCGGAAATAGGCCGCTATACCATCCTTATGGTCAGCTACATGGAACTTCAGGTTCAAAGGCTCAGCAATATACTTATTATAATCAGCCTCTGTCAGATACCCTGCCTTCAACATTTGTCCCAAAACAACATTTCGTCTCTCGAGCGAACGTTCCGGATGACGCACAGGATTATAATAAGAAGGATTCTTACATAGTCCTACCAATACTGCAGATTCGGTAACGGAGAGATCCTTGGGCTCTTTGCTGAAATAGGTATTCGATGCTGTCTTAATACCCACGGCATTATGAAGGAAATCAAAATAGTTGAGATACATGGCAATAATCTCGTCCTTCGTATAGTTTTTCTCCAGACGTACTGCTATCACCCATTCTATCGGTTTCTGGAGGACGCGTTCCATTACGCTATGGGCTGTTTCCGAATAGAGCTGTTTGGCCAACTGTTGGGTGATGGTAGAACCACCGCCTGCCGATTTCTGTCCGAAGATACCACGTTTTACCAGCGCACGCCCCAAGGCAAAGAAGTCTATACCAGAATGGTCATAGAAACGGACATCCTCCGTAGCGACAAGCGCCTGCACCAACGACGGGGACAGCTGAGTATAGTCCACGATGATACGATTCTCGCGGTTATAATTCCACGTGCCCATAATCTTGCCATCTGCAGAAATGACCTGCGTGGCAAACCTGTTGATAGGATTCTGCAGTTCCTCGATGGGCGGCATATATCCTATCCAGCCCTCATTAATAGCATAAAAGGCAAGTGCTGCCGTCAGCACTCCAGCCACCAAAAGTGACCATAAAAAGCGTACTATGATTTTTCTCATGACGATTTTCTTCTGGGATTTGAGTGCAAAATTACAAAAATCTTTCCAATAATCGTGCGTAATTTAAAAAATAATATGTAATTTTGTCCCCAAAATTCACAAACAGATGGAAAAACATGATTTTGTAACGATTGCCGATCTCACTCGCGAGAAAATTCTCTACATGATTGAGATGGCCCAGGAGTTTGAAAAACACCCCAATCGCGAACTACTGAAGGGCAAGGTAGTGGCCACACTGTTCTTTGAGCCTTCCACCCGTACCCGTCTCTCATTTGAGACTGCTGCGAACCGTCTTGGCGCCCGTGTCATCGGCTTTGCCGATCCCAAGATTACCAGTGGAACAAAAGGAGAAACGCTGAAAGACACCATTCTGATGGTCAGCAACTATGCAGACGTTATTGTCATGCGTCACTTCATTGAGGGAGCAGCCCAATATGCGACAGAAGTGACTGACGTTCCTATCGTCAATGCAGGCGATGGTGCTCACCAGCATCCTTCGCAGTGCATGCTTGACCTTTATTCCATCTACAAGACTCAAGGGACCCTTGAGAATCTGAACATCTATCTCGTAGGTGACCTCAAGTATGGTCGTACCGTTCACTCTTTGATCATGGCTATGCGCCACTTCAATCCGACATTCCACTTTGTGGCCCCCAAGGAACTCGCCATGCCTCAGGAATATAAGATCTATTGCAAGGAGCACGGCATCCAATATCAAGAGCATACCGCCTTCAACGAGAAAGTCATTGCAGATGCAGATATACTGTATATGACCCGTGTGCAGAAGGAGCGTTTCTCCGATCTCATGGAATATGAACGGGTCAAGAACGTATATATATTAAATAATGACATGCTTCGTCTAGCCAAGCCGAACATGAAGATCCTGCACCCGCTGCCTCGCGTCAACGAGATTGCCTACGACGTTGATGAGAATCCCCATGCCTACTATATCCAGCAGGCCGGCAACGGGCTCTTTGCTCGCGAAGCCATTTTCTGCGACGTGCTGGGCATCAGTCTCGACGACGTCAAGAACGACAAAACGATTATCGGATAAATTAATATTCGTAATGACGGTATAACGGTATAACGTAATAACGAAAGAAAGGAAAGAATATGAACAAGAAAGAACGTCTGGTTGCTGCTATTGAGCACGGCACCGTTATCGACCACATACCCGCCTCCAAGACCTATCAGGTGGCGAACCTTTTAGGACTGTTTGACCTAAAGACGCCTGTTACCATTGGTAACAACTACCCCTCACAGAAGGTTGGCATGAAGGGCATCATCAAGGTGTCTGACAAATTCTTTACAGATGACGAAATTTCTCGTCTCTCCGTCGTAGCCCCAAAGGTTATTCTCAACATCATCCGCGACTACGAGGTGGTAGAGAAGAAAACCGTCGAAACTCCCGATGAAATGAAAGGTATCGTGAAGTGCAACAACCCCAAGTGCATCACCAACAACGAGCCGATGGCCACCCACTTCCACGTGGCAGACGGCATACTGACTTGTCACTATTGTGAGAAGGAGCAGGACATCAACAAGGTAGAGTTGGTATAATTCCCGAGTAGCTTATTGCCACTCGAGAATAAACGAATAGTGGTGGGGCTGATTACCGTCGATGGTATACTGAGGTAGCGTACGCTGTCCCCATGTATCGACACCACCCACGCCATGAATATTCAAATCAATATTCAGGTTTACAAAGCGTCCGCGCAAGATATCGTGCGGATGCTTTGCTGTTTCTAAATCCTCCTCACCATAGTCCCAGGCACGAATGCAAAGGGGCTGGAGTCCGTCAATGCGGAGAGTGCGCTTTCCGTTACCTATGTTACACCAGCGCACATCGCAACGATTGCCGTTATCCTGCGGATGGATATATTCAGTTTCGAACTCAGAGAGCGGCATCATGTAGCGCCCTAAGAAAGCACTGCGTTTGCGGTCGGGATAGTTCTCCCACGGGCCTCGACCATAGTACTCAATGATGGTATAGTCAGCAGGTATTCGCATATGCATACCAAACTTAGGCATCACGGGGTTATCGTTACCCGACGGTTTGTAGTCCACATCAACCAAAATCTGGCGTTCGTTGATGACAGTATATTTTACCGTCACATCACTTGCATTTCTCCACACAGCAGTACGCTGGGCAAACTGGGCAGCATGCTGGTTGTCGTTCTCCGGCTTCCAGAAGTAGGGCTCCAGCGGAGCAACGAGCATCTCCTTGCCATCAACAATCCACGAGGTGAGGCTGTTGCCATCAATGGTGATAAGCCTACCACCATCCCCTCCCGAAAGGAGGGGAACTTTTGGGAATTGATAGGATTGAAGCACAAACTGCTCACTGGCTACCACAAAACCCTTCTTGGCCCACGGTTTATCCCCTTTCAGACGGGCAGAAACAGTCAGCGTCGTCTCGCCATCGATGGTCATGGTGTCGCGAGCTATCTCATATTCGCTGGGGGCTGTGAAACTGTCATGGTTGATGATGCGGATAGTACCATCCGTTTCTCTGACAAACTGCAGCGGCTGATAGACGTGCTGCACTTCGTAATAGTGAGGATGGGGCTTACGGTCAGGACCAATGAGGCCATTGATGCAGAATGGTCCGTCGTTGGGTTTGTCGCCGAAGTCGCCACCATAAGCCCAATATTCCTTATCACCATCTTTCTTAAGAAGGCCCTGATCCACCCAGTCCCAGATGGCAGCACCGGCGATACTGCTATCGGCATAAATGACATCCCAGTATTCCTGGAAGTTACCCATTGAGTTTCCCATAGCGTGAGCATATTCGCGGGCTATCAGCGGTTTCTCTGTTTCCTTCTCCGCCTCTGCTTTCAGCACGTCAGGCGTTGGGTAGCCAAAGTCATGCAGGGCAGAGTACCGCGGATGACAATCGTAGAACGGCAGACGGGTAGAGTCCAACTGACAAGCTTTATCGTACATGGCCTGGATGTTAGGACCGACAGCGCCCTCGTTACCCAGACTCCACAGGATAACGCAGGGGTGGTTGAAGTCGCGTTTTACCAGCGATTCTGCACGATCCACATGAGCCTTCTCCCAAGCAATATCTTCACCCATCACCCTATTGGCATAACCGTAGCCGTGCGTCTCTTGATTGGCCTCGTCCATCACATAGATGCCCCATCGGTCACACAGCTCATAGATGTACTCACGGTCAGGATAGTGGCTGGTGCGCAGGAAGTTGATATTCGCCTGCTTCATCAGTCGCAAGTCCTCTTCGTAGGTGGCATCATCCACATAGCGCCCAGTCACAGGATGATGGTCGTGGCGATTCACACCACGCAGCTTCACATTCTTACCATTAATCTTAAACACCTCACCGACGCACTCTACACGCTTCACACCCAGCTGGTTGTCGAAGTGCTCGTCGCCCACTTCTATGCTATACGGATAGAGGTTAGGCTTTTCTGCCGACCACAGCTTAGGATTAATAATAAGGTACGTAAGTGTGATATTCACAGTATCTTTTGAATTGAGAATTGGAAATTGAGAATTGAGAATTTTTCCATCAATATTGAAACTGACGTTCACATTCTTCGCTTTCTTCTTGCCCATATTGCAAACGGCGATATCGGCAGTAACAGTAGCCTGTGAGAAGTCCTTGTTGGGTACCGCCGTGACATGATAGTCGGCGATATGCACCAGCGGGCGCACCCACAGCTGTACCTCACGGAAGATACCACTCAGACGCCACATATCCTGACATTCCAGATAGCTGCCATCGCTCCAGCGATACACCTCGACGGCTAGTTTGTTCTTGCCCTTACAAACATATTTCGTGATGTCAAACTCTGCGGGCGACATCGAGTTCTGACTATAGCCCACCTTCTGTCCATTCACCCATACATAGAAGGCCGAATGCACACCACCGAAGTGCAGAATCAGATTCTTCGAGAGCATCTCTTTTGTAGCATCAAAGAAGGTGACATACGAGCCCACGGGGTTGCGATGGTCGTAGGCATACCAGTCCTTGTTGGGTTCACTTGTCACGCTGGGACGGTCGCGATGGAACGGATACTGCATATTGACATAGATGGGCCTACCAAAACCTTGCAACTGCCAGTTGCCCGGCACCGTAATCTTGTCCCACCCACTCACGTCGTAGCTCTCTTTGTAGAAGTCGACAGGGCGCGACTTTGGGTCTTTCGACCAATGGAACTGCCACTGACCGTCGAGAGACTGAATCTCCCTGCAGTCCTTCCATTTCGAAGGAAGCTGCAGTGTAGCATGATAAGGCAGTTTATTAATGCCCAATACGGCGGGATTCTCCCAGTCATGAGGTATCTGTGCCTGTACTGTGATAGCCAGTATGGTAGTCAGTAAAATAAGTACTCTTTTCATTTTTTACTCTTAATGGTGATGGTTGATGTAGGCAACGTGCTCTTAATGCTAATCTGTGCATTGCCTTTCTTCTCTGTACTGCGTACCACCAGCAGGGCACGTCCATGCCAAGTGGTAACCTTAGATGAAGTATACGGCTCACGGTCTTTCAGGTCAGCAGAGGCAAAGGCCAGCAGGCTGCCCTGCCCTTTCACGATGGCCTCACAAGGAATGGCGGCATCAGGACAGACCATGCCATTCTTATCGACCACCTCTACGGTGATGAAGCTCAGGTCCTGACCATCATGACGCAGGCTCTGTTTGTCTGCTGTCAGTCGAAGACGCGCAGGTTCTCCCGCAGTGTTCAGTACGACACTTTTTCCGTTGACTTCTGCACGGAGTGTGCCGGGTTCGTAAGGCAGTGTGAAGACGGCCTTGTATTCAGTGCCTTCATTGACAGCCTTGGTGCCAACGAGTTTGTCGTTCAGATACAGCTTCACCTCTGGCGCTTTCGTATAGACCTCCACCTCGATAGGCTTGCCTTCCCATCCTGGCCACATCCAACTTTCCCATGTGGGCCATACGCTCCATGAGGTTCCGTGTATCTTACCACGATAGCCATCCGGCTCTTTCACAGCCATGTATGAAGTGGCTTTGGATTCCGTCCAAAGCGTCTCCCTATAGTGACTAATAGGTTTGCGCCATCCCGTGATATCCACATCACCGCAGTAGCTTCCGTGCCATTCGGGAATACCACCGTCTATCCAGTGCTCGCCAGCCCTTTCGCCCTCGTAGTAGTTACGACCGATACCGCTCTCGCCCAAATAGTCGAGACCCGTCCACACAATGTCGCCGATGACGTAAGGATATTCCTGTACCAGTTTCCAGTTTTTGAAGGCGTCTCTTGGAAAACTCTCCGTCTGCCACATCACACGCTTGGGGTCACGCTGGTGGTCGCTCTTGTGTTTGTGAATCATGTAGTTATAGCCACCGATGTCAAGCACATCGAAGTGTGGGTCGTATATTTCCCAGTCGCTGTCCCACGCACACAGTGCCTCCGTCACAGGACGGGTATCGTCCTCTTCCAGAATAGCCTGTTTCAGCAGTTTGGCAGTATGAACCACACGGATATCCTTGCGCTCGATGACTTCGTTACCGATGCTCCAGCAGATAATACTGGGATGATTCCTGTCGCGCTTCACCATGGCATGGATATCCTCCTGATAACACGAGTCAATCAGCGTCGAATAGTCGTACGGATTCTTCTGTGTGCGCCAGCCATCGAAGGCCTCGCCAATCACCAGCATGCCCAGTGAGTCGCAAGCGTCAAGGAAAGCGCGGGTAGTAGGATTATGACTGGTACGAATGAGATTGAAGCCAGCCTCTTTCATCAGCTTCACCTTGCGAATCTCGGCAACATCGAAGGCCATGGCACCTAACACACCATCGTCATGGTGCACACAGGCACCATTGATCTTCAGTGGTTTGCCGTTGAGCACAAATCCCTTCTCGGCTGTATATTCTATGGTGCGAATGCCGTAAGTTACGGGCACCACATCGCCCTCAGCCTCGATGGTGGTATGGTACAAATAGGGATCGTCGGGCGACCACAGGTGAGGATTGTCCACATGGATGGTCTTCTCAATAGGCTTACGCACCCCATTCTCCATCACCACCTCAGCCTTGATATTCACCGTGTGAATGTTGGGCGTCGTCACACGGATGCTCCACTCGTCGATATAGCGCTGTTGCTTCGTTACGAGCCACACATGGCGATAGATACCTGAGCCAGAGTACCAGCGACAGTTGGGTTGCTCTGAGTTATTGACCTTAACAAGAACCTCGTTCTCCTCTCCATTTCTTAATTCTCTATTTTTTGAATTCTTTAATTTTAAGAACGGTGTGATGTCGACCGTGAATGGTGTATAACCATAAGCATGCTGCCCAGCTTTCTGTCCGTTGACGAATACCTCGGCCTTCTGATAGACACCTTCGAAGTGCAGCATTACCCGCTTGTCTTTCAACTTTCCACTTTCAACTTTAAACTGTTTTCTGTATTCACCTTTGCCGCCTTGAAACCAGCCGCCACCTTCTTTCGTAGCACCTGTGGCTGGGTCTGGTGCCTCGTAGATGTCCCAGTCGTGGGGCAGGTCAACATTGATGGTCTTGCCATTGCGCGTAAATTGCCAACCAGCGTCAAATAGTGTGGATGCCGATTGGGCGTTACTATTTGTCCATGCACCGAGCAGCATGGAGAGCATGAAGAAATATTTGATGTGTTTCATCTTCCAAAATAGCTATAACGGTTATTGTCTGGGTTTACTACTATTTGTTCTACGACGATCTCCGGGTCAATCATCACCAGCTTGAGTGTATGCTTGCCAGGCGTGATATCCGAGAAAGTCACGTCGAGCCAGCGGAGATTGTCAAAGACCTCATCGCGGCGCGGCAACTGCCGACCATTCCAGAAGCCGCTCAAGGCGAGACGACTGCGTGGTGGCAGGGGCTTCAGCAGCTTTGAACGTTTGAGATTCTGGGGGGTATATTCCAGGAAGGTGTCGACGAGACCTCTACGGGCATCGATGGTCTGCACGGGTTGGTCGTCAATCTGCACGCCCAGGCGAAGGCCACGGGCAGGGTAGATATCCTGCGTGGGCAGGATGCCGATGGCAATGGTAGCCTTCCCCACCCCCTCCAAAAGGAGGGGAGACAGGTTGACATCGTACTCGAGAGTCGCCCCGCTGGTCTGTGCCATCACATTACTGCTACCCATACAGCCCTCACCACGTCCAAGGTCGGGCAGGAACAGCCACGAGGCATTTTTGCCGTCCGTCTTACGTGTATAGTTGTTGGCATCAATACTATACTCCTTGGTATTGTTCGATGCACTCAGATCATGGTGAACCTTGTAGCCGAGGTTCATTGGGTGGCGATTTGTCTCAGGGATGCTCCACTGCGTATAACCTATATGGTTGTCGCGCATCATTCCGTCCCACTTGCCATTAGCCATCACCTTATTATAATACTCTGTCAGTCGCTGGTCTTTCGCCATCAGGTCGCAGACGGTAAGACTGTCGCCCATCGTGGCAGCATTATACATCATACCCACCCCAGCACTGGCCACAGCAGGATAGTACACCAGCTGATAGAAGGCATCCTGAGCCTCTGCAGGTATCTGTTCCTTCAGTGCTTCACAGCGAACTACCAGCGATTGCCACTGGTTGTTCATGCGAAGCATCTCTTCGTAGTTGAAGATTCCAGGGACCTGTGCTTCAGGTTTGCGCAACAGGTTCAGTTTCGAATATTTGGCAATGATGTCGGCGGTTTCTTTATAAATTGAGAATTGAGAATTGAGAATTGAGAATTGGGCTGCGCCAAACACACTCTTGGTAAACTGTTCCAGCCATGCTCGTTCGTCGCCAGCCTTCACGCTTTCCGGATTCCAGGCGTAGTGCATGATGAAGTCGATGGGCACTTCCTTGGGTTTCAGGTCGCCTACATTGATAATCCATATGCGGTCGATGCCTGACTGATAGGCCAGATTCAACTGTTCACGCAACTTAGGGATGGTAGTGGTATTCACCCAACGGTCGTTCCATGGACCACCATTCATGTCGATATGATAGTAGAGGCCAAGGCCACCCTTACGCTTGCGCTCGAAATCACGGCCAATACGACGGATATAGCCCCAGTTGTTGTCGCAGAGCAGCAGCGTCACATCGTCGGGCACGGTGAAGCCTGCATCGTAGTAGCGCTGTACCTCCGTGAAGATGGCCCACAGCTGTGGTACGGCATCGGCTCGTCCGTAAATGTCCTTGATAATTTTGCGCTGACCCTTGATGACTTCGGCTAAAGTCTTCATATTGTCGGCATCATCGCCCTTACCCATCGCCACGTCACCGTCTCCACGCATACCGATTGTAACGAGGTTGTCGTAGTCCTTGTTGCGCTGCATACCTTCAAGGAAGAACTGATCCACACGCTGCTTGTTCGTGGCGTAGTCCCATGAACCGACTTGCTCCTTACGGTGCAGATATTCCTGGTGTGAGCGCATCATCGGTTCGTGGTGCGACGTACCCATTACAATGCCGTACTCATCGGCCAGCCGTGGACTCTCCACATCGTCCTCATTGAAGGCTGTCGCCCACATGGCAGGCCACAGGTAGTTGGCCTTCAGACGCAGCAGCAACTCAAACATGTGGGCATACATCTTTGAGTTGACACCGCCAAAGTGTGCTGTCGACCAACCACCGAACGAGGGCCACTCGTCATTGATGAAGATGCCACGATATTTCACTTTCGGCGAGGGTTGCACCAAGCGACCGTCTTCCCAATACATTTCTTCCTGATGTTTCACGGGCACATCAGCCCACCAATACCAGGGCGACACACCCATCTTCTCGCTGAGGGTATAGATGCCGTAAATGGTGCCACGCTTGTCGCTGCCGGCAACGACCAGATTGCCGTCAACGATGTCAATGACATACGACTCCCACTGGCCCTTCACCTTGCTCACGTCCAGCTTCTTCTGTTTGACGAGCTGGTCGATGATACGACTCTTACCGATGGTACCGACAATAATATTAGAGGTGAGAGGTGAGAAGTGAGAGGTGAGAGATTTGACCTCACTGGCTACGCCACAGACTTTGCGAACATCATCGCTCAGGTCGTTGGCCGCCCGAACGACGCCCTTCCAGTCTTGTTCGTCAACCACGATGGACGCTGTCTTGCCGTCTTTGGCAATACAGAAACCACTGTTTGGTGCCGTCACCACCTCAATGTCACCAAAAGCCATCCGGTCACCTTCTGCCAGGCGGTCGGCCTCCAATCGCAGAACCTTGGCTTTGACGGGCGTATTGAACTTGATGGTCTGCCAGATGGGGTTGTTCACAATGTTCGAGAACTCGCCCTGTGCCACCTTCTTCCAGTCGTGCCAGTCGGTCGATGCCCACAGCGAGTAGTGCGTCACAGTGCCATCGCGACTAGTCTGTGGTGGCAGATAGCGGAATGCTGAGATGGTCTGCTCTTTGTCCCAGTCAATGAATACCTGTTTGGCAGAACCATAGAAAAAGTGCAGGTTCGACGATTTCTTCTCGCCACTGTCGGGGATGTCGGCCGTCAGTTCTGGTGCCAGATAGACGGCAGTCTTCTTAATCATCGGTTCGCATTTGGCATCAGTAACCGTGAATCGCAATTTCGTTGCGTTTACGGTCGGGAAACAGACAATGCGTCGGTGACCGATGGTCGTGAGAGACCCACCCCCGTCCCCTCCCTGTATGGAGGGGCGTGAAGTGACTAACTCATCATCCAGCGGTACCCATTGTCCGTTGACTTCTGCCTCTAGCGAGAACTTCTTCACACGCTGGCCAAAACGGATAGCCTCCTCAACAACGAAACGGTTGAACATGGTTGATTGCTTAAAAGCAATGACCGTCCTTAATGGATATTGGTTGTTGACTACCGACGTTTTTTCTGCATTCTTGGCCAAGTCAGTCTTAAACACCTCATCAATCATCTTCTTGAACGCGATGCCGCGCAGCGAGTCTGTCGGGTGTATGCGTCCATTGGGCATGATGGGGAAGTTCAGCAGCAGCGTCGAGTTGCGGCCCACCGATTTATAGTACGTGTCCATCAGTTTCGACAGACTCTTCACGTGCTCGTTCTCCGTCTCATGGTAGAACCATCCTGGACGGATGCTGGTATTCGTCTCACCTGGACACCACACGTCGCCGTCTTCCACACCGTAGTGCAACATGTGCCAAGGCGTATCGCCCTTGCCGGGCATCAGACTCCAGTTCGTCTCGCCCACATTTCCGGCCTCCGTACCAACCCAGCGCAGGTCGCCACGGTCGCCGCCATCGTTCCAGATGACAGCATGTGGTTGCAACTCACGAATCATTCGGAACGTCTCTGCCCAGCCATAGTAGGTCTTCCCGTCAATCTTACGTGTCTCGTTGGCACCGCCATACCAGCCGTCGCCACCGTTGGCACCGTCAAACCACACCTCGAAGATGTCGCCATACTGCGTCAGCAGTTCGCGCAACTGGTTACGGAAGTACGTCACATATTCCGGCTTGCCATAGTCTTTATGGTTACGATCCCATGGCGACAGATACACGGCAAACTTCAGACCCTCCTCTCGGCAGGCGTCAGCCAGTTCGTGCACCACGTCACCCCTTCCCTGCTTCCACGGCGTGTTCTTCACCGAATACTCCGTGTATTTCGACGGCCACATGCAGAAGCCACAGTGGTGCTTGGCGGTGAAGATGATACCCTTCATGCCTGCCTGTTTGCAGACGCGCACCCACTGTCGGCAGTCCAGATTGGAGGGGTTAAACAGCTTCAGGTCTTCGTTACCGAAGCCCCACTCCTCGTCGGTATATGTATTCATCGAGTAGTGGATAAATGCATACATCTCCATGTCCTGCCATCGCAGCTGGTCTTCTGTCGGTACTGGTCCGCAAGGTCTCTGGGCCTGCAGCGTTAGCGTAACAAATAACAATAGTGTTGATAATACGTTAGTTCTAATACTCATGGCTGTTTTTATTGGTTGCGCTACAAAGGTACACATTATTTTTTATTTAATAGTGTATTTTTGCAACTTTTTCTAAACTTGGTTACATTTGCTACCCATATCAGATACATTTGGGGGACCTCTCATTCGCCCATACCACCTATTCTAGAAGAGCCCTAATCAGTAATTATTACCCTTGTATGCATACAAGAACAGCTAATACGCAGATGTATCAGCCTATCTCCTGGTTCTTTCTTTGTCAAACAAACAGAAAAATGGGGGGACAAAGTAAACATTTTGGAGAAACGTTAGTGTATTTAATAAAAAATATGTATCTTTGCACAGCTTTAAACTCCAATATTAAACAAGTTAGACAAAACAATGGAAAGAGACAATCAGATTTTCGAGTTGATTGAGCAGGAGCATCAGCGCCAGTTGAAGGGCATTGAGCTCATTGCCAGTGAGAATTTTGTAAGTGATCAGGTGATGGAGGCTATGGGCTCCTACCTTACCAATAAATATGCTGAGGGCTATCCCGGCCATCGCTATTACGGCGGTTGTCAGGTGGTGGACAAGGTAGAGCAACTGGCCATTGACCGTGTATGCGAGCTCTTCGGTGCCGAGTATGCCAACGTTCAGCCCCACTCCGGTGCACAGGCCAATGCTGCCGTTCTGCTGGCTGTGCTGAAGCCTGGCGACTGCTTCATGGGTCTGAATCTGGATCACGGCGGTCACCTCTCACATGGTTCACTCGTCAACACCAGCGGTATCCTCTACAAGCCCGTCGGCTATAATCTGAATAAGGAGACTGGTCGTGTGGACTACGACGAGATGGAACGCCTGGCTCTGGAGCACAAGCCGAAGCTGATTATCGGCGGTGGCTCAGCCTACAGCCGCGAGTGGGACTACAAGCGTATGCGCGAGATTGCCGACAAGGTAGGTGCCCTGCTGATGATTGACATGGCCCACCCCGCCGGTCTGATTGCCGCAGGTCTGTTGGAGAACCCCGTCAAGTGGGCTCATATCGTGACCTCTACTACCCACAAGACCCTGCGTGGTCCGCGTGGCGGCATCATCTTGTTGGGTAAAGACTTTGAGAATCCTTGGGGTCTGAAGACGCCAAAGGGTGTAACAAAGATGATGTCTCAGTTGATTAACAGTGCCGTATTCCCCGGTCAGCAGGGAGGTCCTCTGGAGCATGTTATTGCTGCCAAGGCCGTTGCCTTCGGTGAGGCTCTGAAACCTGAGTTCAAGGAGTGGGCCAAACAGGTGAAGAAGAATGCTGCCGTACTGGCTGAGGAACTGGTTAAGCGCGGCTTTGGCATCGTTAGTGGTGGTACCGATAACCACTCGATGTTGGTCGACCTGCGTTCTAAGTATCCTGAGCTGACAGGTAAAGTGGCTGAAAACGCACTTGTTGCTGCCGATATCACCGTGAACAAGAACATGGTTCCGTTCGACAGCCGCTCAGCCTTCCAAACCTCTGGTATCCGTCTGGGCACTCCCGCCATCACCACCCGTGGTGCAAAAGAAGACCTGATGGTTCAGATTGCTGCTTGGATTGAGGAAGTCTTGAATGACCCTGAGAATGAGCAGGTCATTGCCAAGGTACGCGGTGAGGTCAATGAGACGATGAAGAACTATCCGCTCTTCGCTTATTAATACAAATAATGTATACAAACTACTACAAAACAACACTAATAACACTGCTTGCAGTGCTGGTGCTCCTGGCTCCACAAGAGCTGGGAGCTCAGCCTTTGCAGGCGTCATTGTCACACTATTCTACTGATGACGGGCTACCCAGTAACGCCATCTCCAAACTTACTAATGACGACTATGGCTATATCTGGATTGCGACATGGAATGGTATCTCCCGTTTCGACGGCTACCATTTCTATAATTACAAGACGGGTATTGCCAGTGGCATACGCGGTCTTCATAATCGAGTCGACCAAATTACTATTGATCAGTCGCAAAATGTGTGGCTGAAGATGTACGACGGCCGTATTTTCGTTATAAACCGCAAGACTGACCGCATTGAAGACCCGTTGGCAGGAGTCAGCGGACACGACACCTTCCATACCGACTATTTCTTCAGTCCTTTTATTACCAGTAACGGCGACGTCCTCATTTTCTTCAACGATGTAGGTCTCTACAAGTTCCGTCTGGACAGAAATGGTCTGAAGCAAGAGCTCATCATGACCAACGGCATGACCGTCAAGAGTATTGTCGAGGGGTATCACGGTGACCTGTGGGTAGCCACTGACAAAGGTGTTCATCGTATTGACATGCCTAATCTATCGTTGGAACGCAAAGGCTATTTCATCGATGATGATATCACCCAGCTGACCTCCAACGGTTACAATATCTATGTGGGCACAAAGTCAGGAAAAATCATGCAGTTCTCCTATGGCAAAGAGTCAGAATTAATTATGGATATTGGCCGTGAGGTGACAGGACTCTATGTAGACAGCCGCGGACTTCTTTGGTTTTCAGACCAGGGTGACGGTGCCTATAGAATGGATATGCAGACAAAGAACATCAAATTCTTTAATCAGCGTACACAAGTGCCTGAATTCACCAGCCGTGGAGCCGAATTCTCAGAAGCCCTTGGGGTGGTATGGATTAGAATGAATCACGGTGGCTATGGTTATTATAACCGTGAGACTGACGAAGTGGAATATTTCCACAACGATCCCAGCAACCCTTGGAACCTTTCGAATACCGTCAATGCCCGACTGGAGATGAACGACGGTGTCGTATGGGAGTCTACAATACGTCGCGGACTGGAAAAGTTGGAAGTGCTAAAGAATACCATAACGCGTTCCTTATTAGTGCCTCAAGCAGAATCGCCTTTAGAGAACGAGGTTCGTGCCATGCTCTACGACCCCAAGCGACAGCTCACCTTCTTGGCAAACAAGAAAGGAAGTATCTTTGTTTTTGATGCCCAGGGTAACCGGAGTGTCATCACCCAAGATTCGAATGGCAACCCCATCAGCCGTCCCTATGGAATGTCAGCAGACTCCAAGGGAAACTATTGGGTATGTGACAAGGATAACGGTATCTACAAGATAACGCCCAATGTTAATGGCGGATATACTATCCTGAATTTCCGACACGATGACAAGGACATCTGGTCGCTCGGACATAATGCCGCCTACCAGGCTGTAGAAGACCGTGAAGGTAACATCTGGGTGGCTACATATGGCGGAGGTGTCAACATTCTTCGAAAGAACAAGAGCGGTAAATATGTTGCCTTACACTCTAAGAATGCTCTGAAACGCTATCCTCAGAACACCTATCAGAAGGTTCGTACCATTGCTCTTGCCAAGGATGGCAAGATATGGGCAGGCAGCACCGACGGCATTCTTATCATGTCGTTGCACAATAATAACATCACCATAGAGGAAGTATTGCCCCCGGAAGACTTTGAGAAGGGGTTGATGTCCAATGACATCGTCAATCTGATGTGCGACAAAGCCGGTACGATGTGGGTTGGCACCAACAGTGGAGGACTAAGCCATACCACCAAGCTCGACGAAAATGGCGACTGGCAGTTTAAAAACTATGGTATTGCGGACGGCCTGCCTTCCGAGGAGGTACGTAGCATCACATATGATGAGAAAGGCAATATTTGGTTTGCCACCGACCATATTCTCTGTTCATTTGATGTCAAGAAGAAGATTTTCACGACCTTCTCACAGCTCGACGGAGTTGATGACACGATGTGCTCTGAAGGAGCAGCCATCATGGGACAGGGAGGTAAGATCTTATTTGGTACGCTGAACGGCTATTATGTCATCGACCGAAAAAAACTGACAAACTCAACAGGTTCTCTGCTGAAGCTACGCATCACAGATTTCTATCTGGATGGTGTATTACAAAGCCCCAGACTGACCAGCGACTTCGACTATTATGTTCCAGACAGCAAAAGTGTCACCCTGCCACAAAACGGTTCCTCATTCGCTTTCCGTTTCGCTGCTATGAACTATCAGCTGCAACACCGTATGGTCTATCAGTATCGCTTGGAAGGCTATGATGACGATTGGCAGAATGCCAAAGACGACCGTCGTGCTGAATATAGCGGAGTGCCTGCAGGCACCTACCGTTTCCAAGTCAAGGCATTCCTGTTGGAGTCGCCTGAGGCCTACGACATGCGAACTATCGAGGTGATTATCCCCTCCCATCCCCTATTATCGACTCTGGCACTATGTATCTATGCCATCCTGCTGATGTTTGTTTTATCGGCAGCTTATTGGTGGTATAAGAAAAACCGACAGCTTCAATAAACAATAAAAAAAACGACAGCATCAACAATTCCGTTGATGCTGTCGATTTGATTATCGTTGTTAGGAAAGCTTAATCCTCTTCCTTCATTTCTTCCTCATGCTGCTTGATCAGAGCCTGCTGGATATCGTTCGGCACGAGCTCGTAGCTTGAGAAACTCGTTGTGAATGATGCACGGCCACCAGTCAGAGAACTCAATGCGATAGAGTAGCTGGCCAACTCCTTCAAAGGAATCTTTGCCGTCAGCTTCTGATAGCCAGCCTCAGAGTCCATACCCATGATGATGGCACGGCGACCCTGCAGGTCACTCATCACATCACCCATATAGTCGGCGGGAACCAGCACCTCGAGGTCGTAGATAGGCTCAAGAACCTTAGGACCGGCCTCCTTGAAGGCTGCGCTGAAGGCGTTACGTGCGGCGAGCATGAATGAAAGTTCGTTAGAATCAACCGGGTGCATCTTACCATCGTAGACAATCACACGAACGTCGCGGGCATACGAACCGGTCAACGGGCCCTGCTCCATACGCTCCATCACACCCTTCAGGATAGCGGGCATGAAACGCATATCAATAGCACCACCAACCACGCTGTTGATGAAGACAAGCTTACCGCCCCACTCCAGATCCTTCTCTTCCTTCGACTTGATGTTCATCTTGAACTCCTGGCCATTGATAGTGAAACTGGTTGGATCGGGCATACCGTCGGTATAAGGTTCAACAATCAGGTGTACCTCACCGAACTGGCCTGCACCACCCGACTGTTTCTTGTGACGATAGTCGGCACGAGCCATCTTCGTGATTGTTTCACGATATGGAATCTTTGGCTCCTGATATTCAATCTGGATCTTTTCGTTGTTCTCCATACGCCACTTCAAGGTACGCAGGTGGAACTCACCCTGACCATGAACGATGATCTGGCGCAACTCCTTAGATTGCTCAACCACCCATGTGGGGTCTTCCTGGCGCATCTTCTGCAGGGCAGCCATCATCTTCTCGGTCTCAGCCTCGTTGACAGCCTTGATGGCACGCGAGAACTTGGAGTTAGGATACTTGATGAAGTCGAACTTCCAGTCAACATCCTTGCCATTGAGCGTATTACCAGTCTTTACATCCTTCAGCTTCACGGTACAGCCAATATCACCAGCTTTCAGCTCATCAACCTGAATACGGTTGGCACCAGCACAGGCATATAGAGTACCCATGCGCTCCTTAGAACCACGGTCGGCATTTGTCAAGTCATCACCACTCTTCACCGTACCACTCATCACCTTGAAGTAAGACACCTCACCAATATGGGGTTCCACACCAGTCTTGAAGAAGTAGAGTGATGTGGGAGCAGAAGCATCGGCAGGAATATCCTTACCAGCAGCATTTTTGATAACAGGCATTTCGCTGACGAAGGGAACCACATTACCGAGGAACTCCATCAGACGACGAACACCCATATCGCGACCTGCACAGACACAGAATACGGGGAAGATCGAGCGTGTCACAAGACCTTTGCGAATACCTTCACGCATTTCATCCTCAGTGAGATCCTCGCTCTCGAAGAACTTCTCCATCAGCGTATCATCACCAGCAGCAGCAGCCTCAACGAGGGCTGCTTTCATTTCCTTAGCCTTGTCAAGCTGGTCAGCGGGAATGTCCTCAATGATGGGGGCACCACCTTCTGGTTTCCAAGAATACTTCTTCATCAGCAGCACGTCAATGACACTGTTGAATCCTGCACCTGTAGCAATCGGATACTGAACAGGCACACAATTCGGGCCATACACTTCCTTCAACTGACCTAAAATCTGGTCGAAGTCACAGTTGTCACGGTCCAGCTGATTAACAAGGAAGATAACGGGTTTCTTCAGCTTCTCAGTATTGCGGAAGGCGTTCATCGTTCCCACTTCAGGGCCATACTGGCCATTGACAAGGATGACGGCCTGGTCGGTGACGTTCATAGCGGTGATAGAACCACCCACGAAGTCGTCAGAACCCGGACAGTCGATGATGTTCAGCTTCTTGTTATTCCACTCTACATGAAAAACAGTAGAGAACACCGAATAGCCATACTCCTGTTCTACAGGGAAGTAGTCGCTCATGGTGTTCTTACCCTCTACGGTGCCGCGACGCTTGATGATGCCAGCCTCGTAAACCATTGCTTCGGCAAGAGTAGTCTTGCCGCTACCCGCACTGCCAATGAGTGCGATGTTCTTGATCTCGTTTGTTTGATAAACTTTCATATTTACTGATATTTTAGGTTTGTACTTTCAAAAACGAAGCCAAAAGTACACATTTTCACTTAAAAAACCAACGAAAGCTTGCAAATATTAAACTTTATTAGTATTTTTGCGCTTAATAGTAAATTTATAATTATAATTGCAATAGTCTTGGCTGGTCTTTATATACATATTCCCTTTTGCAAAAGCCGTTGTATCTACTGTGCTTTCTACTCCACTACAGGTCTCAACCTCCGTCAACGGTACGTTGATGCCCTCTGTCGTGAGATAGAGTTTAGAGCGCACAATGAAACCCCGACAGGTACTATCTATCTAGGAGGAGGGACACCCAGCCAACTCACAATGGCACAGCTATACCAGATCTTCAAGGCTATATATATATATAATAAGGTAATAAAGAATGCGGAAGTGACCATCGAAGTCAACCCCGACGATGTAACCGAAGCATTTGTTGATGGTCTGAAGTCCCTACCCATTAACCGTGTGAGTATGGGGGCTCAAACCTTCGATGATGAAAGGCTACACTTTCTGCACCGGCGCCACACCTCTGCACAAGTACGACAAGCTGTCCAGCTTTTGCGCCATGCTGGTATCCACAACATCAGCATTGACCTCATGTATGGTTTCCCAAAAGAGACCATCAGCGACTGGCAACACGACATCGATGCAGCCCTTTCATTAGATGTAGAACATCTCTCAGCCTATTGTCTCACCCTCGAAGAAGGAACCCCGCTTTATCGGATGATGAACAAAGGGGACGAAGAGAAGGAACGACAAATGTACGAACTGCTGATTGACAAGCTGACTGCAGCAGGCTACGAGCACTACGAAATCAGCAACTTTGCAAAGCAAGGATATCGTTCCCGCCACAACAGCAGTTACTGGCACGACGTCCCATACATCGGCATTGGTGCTGCTGCCCACAGCTATGACGGTAGCTGTCGGCAATGGAATGTCGCTGACATCCACCAATATATCAGTGCTATCGAACGAAATGAGATTCCCTTCGAACAGGAGTTTCTTGACGATGACACCCGTTACAATGACCGTATTACCGTAGCTCTACGCACCATTGAGGGTCTCGATCTCACTCCCCTCTCTTCCAAGCATCGTTCATATTGTTTAAATGAAGCAGAACAATTCCTAAACAACGGGCTGCTCTGTCTGCGCGACAACCATTTAATATTGACACGAGAGGGGCTCTTTGTCAGCGACTACATAATGAGTACTCTTGTCATTGTCTAACAAAACAACTAAAACCGTTTTATTTATATGGAGCGAAATAATGAATTACGTACAGCATGGGACTTCGTTGAACATACGGGGCGCAGCATCTTCTTGACGGGCAAGGCTGGAACGGGGAAAACCACTTTCCTAAAGACTGTAGTGGGACGAAGCTGTAAGCGAAACGTCGTGGTAGCACCAACGGGTGTGGCTGCCATCAATGCTGGCGGTTCAACCATCCATTCGTTCTTCCAACTGCCTTTTTCGCCTTTCGTCCCCAATGCACAGATTAAGAGTAAGTTCGACTTCGGTAAGGAAAAGCGCAAGATTATCTCATCACTCGACCTGCTGATCATCGATGAGATCTCGATGGTACGTAGTGACCTTCTCGATGCTATCGACAGTGTGCTACGCCGTTACCGGGACCGCTACAAGCCCTTTGGAGGTGTGCAACTGCTGATGATTGGTGACCTACAACAGCTGACCCCTGTGGTGACACCTGAGGACGAACGCATTCTGAAGCCCTATTACGACACCCCCTACTTCTTCGGGTCGAAAGCATTACAACAGATTGACTATGTGACCATTCAACTTGAGAAAGTGTATCGTCAGCAAGACGACACTTTTCTCACACTACTGAACCATGTCCGTGAGGGACATCCATCGGCAGACGATCTCACCATGCTAAATTCCCGTTTCCAACCCGCTTTCATTCCTAAGCCCGAAGAGGGCTACATCCGTCTGACTACCCACAACCTGATGGCCAACAACTATAATGAGTCGGAACTGCAGAAACTACCCTCACGTTCCTATACCTACCATGCCGCCATAGAAGGTACATTCCCAGACTACTCCTACCCTACTGCAGAAACACTGATGCTGAAAGTTGGTGCTCAAGTAATGTTTGTCAAGAACGACCCAGCAGGGCACTACTATAACGGGCGTATCGGCCATGTCACATATGCCGATCCAGGGAAAGTGCAAGTGCGTTGTCCCGGTGATAATGAAGTTATTGATGTGGAGCCACAGGAATGGGAAAACACCCGCTATACGCTGAATCCTGAGACACGAGAGATTGTTTCTGAAGTTCAGGGGACATTCTCTCAGCTACCCTTACGTCTGGCATGGGCTATCACCATCCATAAGAGCCAAGGGCTGACTTTCGAGCGTGCCATCATCGATGCCAATCTCTCATTCGCACCAGGCCAGGTGTATGTGGCACTCAGTCGCTGCAAGACGCTTGAAGGCATGGTGTTGGCCTCGCGCATTCCATCTCAGGCCATTATCAACGACGAACGTGTCGATTCCTATATATCGCATCAGGAAGAAGAGGCACTACGTAGCATTAGCCAGTTGCCAGTATTGAAAGACGAATACTACCGTAACTTGCTGATGGAGCTCTTCGATTTCCGCGATATCCTTTATAAAGAGGAATACTTAGGCCGTCAGCTTATTGAGTTTTTCTATCATAGCTTCACCGATACGGCCGAACTCCACAAACGGACACTGGAGAACTACAAGCAACAGGTGATTGCCGTAGCTGACAAATGGCTGATAATGATACAGCAAATGAACATCGCTGAGCTTCAAGAGGAAGATTTTCTGAATCGTGTCAAACGTAGTGCCGCCTACTTTGAGTCAACACTCGACCAACTTCTGACTCGTCCCTTGACATTAGCCTCCGATGTACAATCGAACAACAAGCAGGCCATGAAGCGCCTCACTGACACACTGGCCGAGTTGCGCCAGTCATGGCTCTCACGCCGTTTTCTGTTGCAACAGATGTCGGAGAAGACTTTTACCATTATCACCTACCTGCGCCAGAAACAACACTCGTTGCTGGATGCGATGGACGAAGAAACACTAAAGAAAAAGAAAAACGAACGGAAATCCCATCTCAAAAGGAAGCCAAAGAAATAATCCCCTTCAAAAGGCATCCTCAATATGCTCCACCTCAGGTTCCATATTAAGTTGCCCTACTATGGAAATAATGTCAAAGCGAACTTCCAAGTCAATACAACGGTATTTAATGTAATGATTCGCAGCCCTCTGCAGGTTACGGATTTTCTGAAAATTAACGGCATCAATGGGATCGGTAAACATGCGATTACGACGCGTCTTCACTTCAACGAAAACCAGCATATCTCGTTCTTCATTGAGAGCTATGATGTCTATGTCGCGGTGGCCGGAATGCCAGTCGCGCTCCAAGATGGTATAGCCCTTTCGCAGGAGATATGCGACGGCCACATCTTCGCCCCACTTTCCCAATTCATTATGTTCTGCCATATCGTGTTCTTTCTTATTATTTGCAAAGGTACAAAAATAATATGGAAAAGCCATCAGTAACTAATTTTTTTTTTGTAATTTTGCAGCATGATGACACGATTCATGATTGCAGCACCCACAAGTGGCTCTGGCAAGACAACGATTGCCAGGGGACTGATGGCATTATATGTGTCCAAAGGATACAAGGTGCAACCCTTCAAGTGCGGACCGGACTATATCGATACTAAATTTCATGAATCGGTATGTGGCAGACCAAGTATTAACCTTGACACATTTATGGCTACATCGGAACATGTGCATGAGTTGTTTATCCACTATGGTGAAGGAGCTGACATCTGTATCGCTGAAGGTATGATGGGACTATTCGACGGCTACGACCGTGATAAGGGTTCCTCTGCTGAGATTGCCCGTGTACTCAACATTCCGATAGTGCTGGTAGTCGATGCGAAGTCAGCAGCTTATAGTATGGCGGCCTTGCTTTATGGATTTGTCAATTTCCGAAAAGATGTCCGCATTGCTGGTGTCATTTTTAATAAGGTAGGATCAGAGAAGCACTATCAGATGCTTCTGCAGGTGTGCGACGACCTTGATATTGCCTGTTTAGGCTATATTCCAAAATCTGCTGACCTTGAACAAGGTTCCCGTTACTTGGGCCTTGATTTTTCGGAGAAATCAAAAAGTAGCGGACTTGTCAAACTGTTAGAAAACAACATACAATGGGAAAGACTCATAAAACTTTGATAGCCCGCAACGAAGAGTCCTTTTCGTTTCTCTATCAAGAGACGATAGACTATTTCGAGGATGTTGCCTTCTTCGACCCAGAGAAAGATGTGCCTTGTCTGAACGATATTGATTTGCTCTATCTTCCTGGCGGCTATCCAGAGAAGCATTTAGAGGCACTGGTTGGAAACAAGGCTTGTCGCAAGGCCATTCACGACTTTGCCGAACGGGGCGGACATATTGTGGCCGAATGTGGTGGCATGATGTATCTGTGTCAGGCCATTGTCACTGACGACGGTGAGTATTCCATGTGTGGTGTTCTGCCCTATACGATTACAGCCCGTCAGGCTGACCACAAATTGTCATTGGGCTATCGCCGCTTTGTGCTTGACGGCAAGGAATATCGTGGACACGAGTTCCATTATACCCAATTTTTGAATGAAGTGCCACCATCAATCACCCAAGTGTATAATGCCAAAGGAGAACCGGTGACAACACCAGTGTTCAAATACAAAAATGTCCTGGCAAGCTATACGCATCTTTATAACCCTTAAATCGTATTTTGTAAATTGTCTAATTGTAAATTACATCCCATCATGTTCGCAGGAACAGGTAGCGACGTTGGTAAGAGCATCGTTGCCGCTGCCTTCTGCCGTATCTTCAGACAGGACGGCTACCATCCAGCTCCTTTCAAAGCGCAGAACATGGCATTGAACAGCTATGCTACACCAGAAGGAATGGAGATTGGCCGGGCGCAAGCTGTACAAGCAGAGGCAGCAGGCATTCCCTGTCATACGGACATGAATCCCTTGCTGCTGAAACCACAAAGCGACCATACCTCACAGGTAGTGCTGAACGGAAAGCCCATAGGCAACAAGAATGCATATGACTACTGGCGGCGTGGCACTTCAGACATTGACTTCCGCAAGGAAGTTTGTGATGCCTTCGACCGCTTGGCTATACGCTATAATCCCATTGTGATGGAGGGGGCTGGAAGTATTTCAGAGATTAACCTGTACGACACTGACCTGGTGAATTTACCGATGGCTCGTCATGCAAATGCCGATGTCATTCTGGTAGGTGATATTGACAGGGGGGGAGTATTCGCTAGCGTTTATGGTAGCATTGCCTTGCAGACACCAGCGGATAAAAAGCTCATCAAAGGCATCATTATCAACAAGTTCCGTGGTGACATGCGTTTGTTCGACGATGGCCGTCGTATGCTTGAAGACATCTGCGGTGTGCCCGTACTGGGCGTCATACCTTATTATCATGACATCCATATCGAGGAGGAGGACAGCGTCAGCCTTGAACAGAAACACCGACAGTTGGCAGAAGGTAAGGTCAACATAGCCGTTGTGCTGCTGCGCCATATCAGCAACTTTACCGATTTTGACATGCTGGAACGCGACTCTCGCGTCAACCTTTTCTATACCAACAATGTTTCCGACATCCAACGTGCGGACATCATTATTCTGCCCGGCACAAAGACTACCCTCGACGATCTTCTGGAACTGCGTCGTAATGGTTGTGCACAGGCTATTCTGCATGCACATCGCAACGGTCGTACAGTCATAGGCATTTGTGGTGGTTACCAGATGTTAGGCCAGACGATTGAAGACCCTGAGAGCATCGAAGGCAGCATCTCGAGTCTGCCAGGTTTGGGTCTGTTGCCCATTCATACCACTATGACTGCTAACAAGACCACCCAGCAGGTGACCTTCCAATTCGATAATCAGGAGTGTCATGGTTACGAGATACATCAAGGTGTCAGCGATACTGACGAATCTATCCTTCAGACGGATCATTGTATCGGCACCTACATCCACGGTTTCCTTGATAACATACCCGTCATTGACTATATCTTAAGGGGAAAAAGGAAAATGGAAAGGGAAAATAATGCTGCTATCACCAGTTATTTCGATTTTAAGGAAGAACAATACGACAAGCTGGCGGCTCATGTGCGCCAACATGTAGATATTGAACAAATCTATCAAATACTAACATCACCGAGAATATGAAACACATTATCAGTCTTCTGTTGTTCACCTTGTTACTTTGTGCCTACACATCCTGTACTTCCAGAAATGCGCAGCAGTACTCAGAAAAAGCTGATGTCCGCGATTCGTTAGCAACCATCAAAGTCAAGTATGCCACAGGCTTCAGTGTTCGCGACTCAGCAGATGTCAGACTGGTAAACATCGGCAAGAAGGATATCTTTGCCCTTGTTGGCAGTGATGACGTCCAGGTACCTGATGGTTATACCAAGGTACGTGTTCCTATTAAGAATACAATCTGTATGACATCTTTGCAACTGTCAAACTTCACTGTGCTCGATGCCCATGACGTCATCAAGGGCATTACGGGTACAAAGAATCTATTCAACAAGGACATCCGCCAACGGGTGAAAGATGGCCGCATCGTCAAGATCGGCATGGAAGGCAACTTTGATACTGAGCTGGTGCTGGCAGCTAATCCCGATGTTATTTTCATCTCACCCTCCAAGCGTGGCGGCTACGATGCCATACGTGAGACAGGTATTACTCTTGTGCCCCACCTGGGATATAAGGAGCTCGACCCGTTGGGACAGGCTGAATGGGTAAAGTTCGTGGGCATGTTCATTGGCAAGGAGCGCGAGGCCAACGAGGTATTTGCAGGCATCGAAAGCAGATATCTAAAGCTTAAATCTCAGACCTCAAATCTCAAACAAGAAGACCGTCCTACTGTTACCAGTGGCGAGATGCACTACGGGAACTGGCATGCTGTAGGAGGCAAGAACTATCTGGCACAGATATTCCGTGATGCAGGTGCAGAATATGTCATCAATGACGACGAGACGAGCGGAGAAGACTTGGAGTTCGAGAAGATGTATGCCTTGGCGGCCAATGCTGACTATTGGCGCATTCTGAATAGCTATCCTGACGAGTTCTCCTATGAGGCCCTGAAGGCGAGCGAGCCTCGTAACGAGTTGTTCAAGGCATACAAAGAACGTAAGGTCATCTATTGTAATATGAAGAAAACACCGTACTACGAGATTTCACCTGTCATGCCTGATGTTCTGCTGAAGGATTTTGTGGCAATTTTTCATCCGGAACTGGTGGAAGCCGACTATGAGCCGACATTCTACAAGCTATTGAAGTAACCGACAATGCCCGACATCCATGAAGAGTGCTTTATCTTTTGTATCCCTTTTCATCGCCATCGTTGTGCTGATGATCATCAATTTGCTCATCGGCTCTGTTGAGATTCCCGTAGGCGAAGTCTGCCGTATCATGGTCGGAGCTGGTAGCGATTCGGAGATATGGACCAATATCATTCTCAACAGCCGTCTACCACAGGTACTGACGGCCATTGTGGCAGGTGCAGGACTGGCTGTTAGCGGTTTACAGATGCAGACCGTGTTCCGCAATCCACTAGCTGGTCCTTCTGTCTTGGGCATCTCCAACGGTTCAGCCCTTGGTGTGGCCTTCGTCGTACTACTCAGTGGGAGTCTGGGAGGTGTAGCCCTCTCGCGACTAGGCTATCTTGGTGATGCCGCCATTTCTATAGCTGCCATCATCGGCGCTTTGGCTGTCATGCTACTCATTGTGTGGCTGTCGAACAAGGTTAAGGGTAATGTCACTTTATTAATAATAGGTGTCATGATAGGCTATCTGGCAACAGCCATTATCGGTGTGCTGAAATTCCTGTCACCCGAAGAAGATGTAAAAGCATTTGTAGTTTGGGGACTCGGGTCGTTTTCTCGAGTATCAGGTGACCAAATGGTGCTTTTCGTAGTGCTTATGTGCATTCTGTTGCCTATCAGTTTCTTATTGGTCAAGCCCATGAATATCTTGCTCTTGGGCGACCGCTATGCTGCCAATCTCGGACTGAATGTTCAGCGATCCCGTATACAAGTCATCGTTTGCTCAGGTGTCCTTGTTGCCATTGTTACGGCTTATTGTGGACCTATCATGTTCATTGGTTTAGCTGTGCCCCATCTGGCACGGGCCATTTTCCACACCAGTGACCATCGTCTGCTATTGCCTGCCACAGCACTCTGTGGTGCTGCATTAGCATTGGTTTGCAACTTCATTGCACGCATGCCAGGCTTCGAGGGTGTGTTGCCAGTCAATAGTGTTACAGCCCTCGTCGGAGCTCCCGTCATCGCTAGTGTTCTATTCCGTCGTCGTCACTCAGAAGAATAACATGATACTGGTATTCGGAGGAACGACGGAAGGTCGTAAGGCAGTAGAAGTGCTGGAAGAGGGTAATGGTCTCTATTACTACAGCACGAAGACGGGAGAACAAGAAATCACCCTACATCACGGCGTGCGTATTGATGGTGTCCTTGATGCTGGAACGATGCAGGCGTTTTGTCAGAATCATGACATCCGTCTTATTGTCGATGCTGCGCATCCCTTCGCATCACAACTGCACCAAAACATTGTCCAAGTGGCTGAATTGCTCCACCTTCCTGTTATCCGCTACGATCGCATCTATCCGCCTCGTACTTCAGACATTAAATGGATTGACGACTACGACGAACTCATCACCATCTGCCATCAGCAAGCATCCCTCACCTCACTCCTCGCTACGACAGGCGTACAGAGCATCTCCAAGCTCAAGCCATTAGAAGCTGAGGGCATCAAGGTCTGTTATCGTATTCTCAACAGGGAATCGTCCATTGCATTAGCCCTGAAGCAAGGCGCTAAGCGTGAACAGTTGTGTTTCTATGATGATCCCAACGATATTCCTGTCGGGAGCGATACCATTTTGCTGAAAGAGAGTGGTCTGTCTGGTGGTTTCCCAGAAAAGGTGGAAGCAGCCAAATCCCGTGGCATGCACATCATTGCCCTTAAACGTCCAATAGTGCACAAGGGGGACAGTTCATGTTATGTACTTTGTAACGGCCCTTATGGGTTACGACGTATGGTTGAGAAGTTGTTGCCGGAATTCTATTCCTTGCATAGCGGATTGACGACAGGCACTTGTGCTACTGCAGCTGCAATTGCTGCCGTGTTACAACTTAACAATCAACAACAATACGGCATTGACTATGAACTTCCCGAGACGGTGCCTGTTGTGCTCCCCAATGGCGAGACGATTACGGTACCCGTTGGCTATGGAGATGGTTATGCCTACTGTATCAAAGAGGCTGGTGATGATCCCGATGTGACCAATGGACTTGAGATAAGGGCTAACTGCTCTCTGACCAACAACCATCATCCTTCATCGCAGATTGAAATTCTTGGTGGTGAGGGAGTGGGAACCTTCACACTACCAGGCTTCGACTATCCCCCAGGCTCTCCTGCTATCAATAAAGCTCCTCGTGAGATGATTCGCAAGAATCTGGAACGACTCACCGTAAACTATAAACCATTCTCTATCACTATTTCTGTTCCTCAGGGTGCTGAAATAGCGAAACGTACTTTCAACCCCCGTTTGGGTATTGAGGGCGGCATCAGTATCATCGGGGTTTCAGGCATTGTCAAGCCCTTTTCTGAAGAAGCTTTCATCGACAGTATCCGTAAGTGTATGATAGTGGCTAAGGCCAGCGGTACCGACCGTATAGTAATCAACAGTGGAGGAAAAAGTGAGCGCTTTGTGAAAGCTCTCTATCCTACCCTGCCCCAACAGTCTTTTGTGGAATATGGAAATTACATTGGTGAGACGCTCAAAATAGCCAACGAGCTCAACATCCCCAAAATCACCCTCGGCATGATGCTTGGCAAAGCCGTCAAACTCGCTGCCGGCCATCTCGATACCCACAGTCGGAAGTCGGTGATGGACAAGGACTTCATCCGTCAGATGCTGGATGATATCGGCTGTCATATAGACATCAGTGACATCACTCTGGCTCGAGAATTATGGGAACGGATTCCAAGTCAGTACATCCATGCTTTCTGTCAACTTGTCATCTCTCACTGTATGACCCATTGTCAGCCTCTATTGCCACAAGGACACCTGACGATTCTCTTAATCACAGAAAACGGAGATATCATATCGGATGATAGTCATAGCACATGATGTAATGATGAATATGAAAAAGAGACCCTCGCATAAGAGTCTCTTTCATTTTTGCTGGTAGGGACGATCGGGCTCGAACCGATGACCTCTGCAATGTGACTGCAGCGCTCTAAACCAACTGGGCTACGCCCCTATTTTGCAAAGCGAATGCAAAGTTACTACTTTTAAATGAGAAATGAGGAATGAGAAATAAGAAATTATAATTTGTTAACTTTTTCATCACTTGATGCCGCGTTCGTTGAGTGCCTTGCTGTATTTCGCAGCATTATACAGATGCTCCTGATAGGTGGTAGCAAAGTTGTGAGTACCTGAAAAGTCCTCTTTGGCACACATATACAAATAGTCGTGGTCAACGTGGTTCAGAACGGCATCAATACCTTTGATGCTAGCAATCTTGATGGGACCAGGTGGCAGCCCTTCATTACGATAGGTATTGTAGGGTGAATCGATGGTGAGCAGTTTCTGCCAAATGCGTTTCAGTTCAAACTGTTTCAGGGCAAACTTAATGGTTGGGTCGGCCTGAAGAGGCATACCCTTCTTTAGGCGATTCAGGTACATGCCTGCTATCATGGGTTTTTCAGCTGTGTTGGCCGTCTCTTCGTCGATGATACTGGCCAGTGTACATATCTCTATAGGCGTCAGTTGCATCTGAGCAGCCTTAGCCTGTCGCTCACCCTGCCAAAAGCGATCGTGTTCTTTCTGCATTCGCTCCAGTAGCGTATTGAGACTGGTGTTCCAATATACTTCGTAAGTGTCTGGCACAAACATCGAGGCGATAGTGGCCGTGTCGAAGCCGTAGTGCCGACAAGTTTCCTCACTCATAAGGGCGTCAGCTATCTCAGCAGAGTCGAGCATCAGCTTCTGACCCAGCACAGAAGCCAGCCGATCCATAGTGCGTACCTCGGGGATAGTTAGTTTCATGCTACTCTGAATACCGTTACGCAGGCGTCGGAATGTCATTAGTGCTCCCTCACCTGGATTGATGGCATATCGTCCAGTACGGATATTCTCACTATAGTCAGAGTGACGCGAAATGTTTTTCAGCCCATTCAAGGCAGCAGTGTTGGCCAACGGTGCTATTTTGGCAAATACAGAGTCCTGCGTGTCATCGGCATCGATATAAACATACTCTACCTGTTCCGACTTTGCCAGTGGTATAAACAGGAAGTAGCAAATGAGTACGATAATAATCAGCAGGCCAACTGCAGCAACATATAGATATATTTTCGAATTATTCTTTTTCATATCTGTTTTCGTTATTTTGTGTGCAAAATTAGAAAATAATTATGAATTATGAATTATGAATTACAAATAATTTCGTATCTTTGCAAAAATTTGTACTTCAATGAAGCTAAAATTTACCATAAATTATAATACGGCATGGGGCGAAAGCATTCATGTCGACATCTCTTTTCACAGCCAGGATGGCACTGTTCGCCACATGAATCTGGCTATGCAGACCGAAGATGGGGAACTCTGGAGTCAGGAATTGTCGGCCTTGATGAGTCGTCAGCATCCGCTGTCGCACATCGTCTATAGCTATCAAGTGATGAACAGCGACGAAGAGGTTTTGCGAAAAGAGTGGAACATGATTCCCCGCATCTATCACTTCGATGCGTCAAAGGACTATGTCTTTCTCGACGAGTGGCGTGACAGGCCACTGCCTATGCATCTCTATTCGAATGCCTATCTCACCACTGTCCATGCGCGGCATGATGAACAGGTGAAAGCGCTACAATTACCTACATTCCGACGCACCATTATGTTCCGAGTGTCGGCTCCTCAGCTGAAGGCAGGACAAGCAGTGGCTGTCTGTGGCAGTCATCCTGCCATCGGTTCGTGGAACACCTGCCGCTATCAGCCCATGGAGTATGCCGGACAAGGCGAATGGCTGCTCACCATCAATGCACAAGGCTGGCTATTACCCATAGAATATAAATATGTTGTAGTGGACATCAAGAGTCACGAACTGATAAGTTGGGAAGAAGGCGATAATCGACAGATTCCTGTCTGTTCGGCTGACGGACTTTCCCCTGAATTGCCTGATGGTATTGTCCTTGTACTACATGGTGGTCATCTACGACTACGTGAAGAGGTGTGGCGTGCTGCTGGTGTGGCGGTGCCTGTATTCTCGCTGCGTAGTGAACACTCCTATGGTGTGGGCGACTTTGGTGATTTGAAACGCCTTGTAGATTGGGCTGTGCTGACCGGTATGAAGGTCATCCAGCTATTGCCCGTCAACGATACTACGACAGATGGTCATTGGCACGACAGCGATCCATACAACATCGTCAGTGCTTTCGCATTACATCCCCACTACGTCGACTTGGAAGCTGCTGGAAAACTGAAGTCAAAAGCCCGTATGACACAATTTATGCGTCGCCGACAGGAGTTAAATGCCCTACCCTATAGCGACTACGAGGCTGTAGACCGCGTAAAGAACGAGTATCTGCAGGCACTCTTCGAGGAACAAAGTGAGAAGGTGTTTACGTCGAATGAATTCAAAGTTTTCATTAACGACAACAAAGACTGGCTAAAGCCTTACGCTGATTGGCTAACATCCAACACCCATCAACCATCACCCATCACCTACTACATCCAGTTCCTGTTACACACACAATTGAAAGCTGCTGCCGACTATGCTCGCGAGAAGGGTGTCATACTAAAGGGCGACCTGCCTATCGGTGTCAATCGCTTCAGTGTCGAAACACATGAACACCCCAGCCTCTTTAACCTTGACGCGCAGACAGGAGTCCCCCCGGAATCGCCTGCGCAACTGGGACAGAACTGGGGTTTCCCCACCTATCATTGGGAGGTTGAGCAGTTAGAAGGTGTTAAAGGAAAGCTGTCACTAACCGACTGGTTCCGACAGCGACTGGCCCACATGCAGCAGTATTTCGATGCTCTGCGTATTGACCATATTCTAGGATTCTTCCGCATTTGGGAAATTCCTTCCGATGCCATTCACGGCCTATTGGGACATTTCTCGCCAGCCCTGCCCCTCACTATTGGCGAAATAGAATACTTCGGGCTGTCGTTCCGCAAGGATTTGTTTACACGTCCCTTTATCAACGATCGTCTAATAGAACGTCTCTTTGGAATGCATGCCCAGTATGTTCGTGACAACTACCTTGTTCGCAAAGCCTACGGACTTTACGACCTGCGAGACGACTGCAACACCCAACGGAAGGTGGAAAAACTCTTTGCCGGACGCCAAGACGAGAACAGCCTGTGGATTCGTGACGGACTGATGCGACTCATCAGCGACGTTCTCTTCGTAGAAGACCCCTACCAGAGCGACATGTATCATCCGCGTATCGGTGTCACCACAGAACCAGTCTTCGATGCTCTGTCGGCAGAGGAGAAAGACGCCTTCCTACGACTCTACAACAACTACTTCTACCAACGCCACTCATTCTTTTGGGGACAGCAGGCTTTGAAACGCCTTCCCTCCGTGCTTTGCGACTGCCATATGTTGGTGTGTGCTGAAGACTTAGGTATGCTGCCCGATTGTGTAGAGCCCGTTCTCGACCAGTTACGTATTCTGACACTCGAGATACAACAACTGCCCAAAAATCAAGGCTTTGAGTTTGCTCACCTCGACGCCAATCCCATACGCAGCGTCTGCACTATCAGCACACACGATATGGCACCATTGCGTCTCTGGTGGCAGGAGAATCCCGAGCGTCGCCAGCGCTACTATGTTACGATGCTTCAGAAAGAAGGACGGGCACCAGAACAGCTACCTGCCCACTTGGCTGAAGAGATGATAGCACGCCACCTGTATTGTCCCTCCATGCTCTGCATCCTGCAACTGCAGGACTGGCTGGCAATGGATATGGAACTGCGCCGCAAGCATCCTCAAGACGAACGTATCAACACGCCCAGCGATGCCTACAACCGCTGGCAATACCGCATGCACCTGACCATCGAGGAACTGCTCATGGCCACGAAATACAACAACAAGCTGCGCACGATGATTCAGCGCAGCAAGCGGTAAAAACAAAGTCGGTATTACGATTTGTCGACATTTTGAAATCACAATAGATGTATAACACCTTTATTTTTGATCTTGACGGCACCCTGCTTGACACACTGCAGGACTTGGCCAATAGCGTCAACTTTGCATTGCGCAAACACCACATGCCAGAACATTCCATTGACGACATACGGTGCTTTGTAGGCAATGGTGTTCGCCTGCTTATGGAGCGCGCTGTGCCTGATGGTGCTGCCAATCCCGATTTCCTAGCGACCTTTGCTACCTTCCGCCAGCATTATATGGTGCATTCCCTCGACACCACACGCCCTTATGACGGTATCCCGGAACTCATCCACAAGCTCACACAGCGAGGGTGTCAGTTAGCCGTGGTCAGCAACAAGATGATGGCAGCGACACAGGAACTCATTGCTCACTTCTTCCCGGAAATCAAGGTTGCAATAGGGGAACATGAGGCCGAGGGCATCCGCAAGAAACCTGCCCCGGACACTGTCTTTGCTGCCCTACAACAATTGGGAACTACAGAGGCCGTGTACATTGGCGACAGTGATGTCGATATTGAAACGGCTCGCAATGCTGGTCTGCCCTGTATCAGCGTCCTTTGGGGTTTCCGCGACCGTGACTTCCTGCTGGCTCATGGTGCTACGACTATTGTGGAGAGGCCTGCAGACATCCTCGCCTTTTCAATGGCATAACCTCATTACTTGCAAAAATAAAGGAGACCCTGTCTCCCGACAAGATCCCCCTTCGGAACTTTTATAATAATACACGTAATTTATTTACAATTTGCCATTTATTGTTTGAGTTTGACCTTCAGCCCTATCACCAACATACGGCCTGAAGAATAAAGAGCATATTTCCTATTTGTTGAGTCTATACGCCGGTCGACCTTGTCAAACACGTTATCAACACCGATACTTGGTTCTAGGAAAGCCCATTTGGCGCTATTGAAACGATGGGTGGTATGCAGGTTCCAGATACCATAGCCAGGCGCATCCTCGTAATCGGGATAGTAGGTCTTTGACTGCAAACGCCCATTGATGTTGACATTCAAGGCATAGAGTCCCCAACAATGATGGTAGTTGGCAGCAATGGTGGCTGCATGACGGATGCTGCGCTCCAGCGGTATCCATTCAGCTGTTCCGACGGGGGAACCATCGGACACGGCTTTGGTGCGGGCGTATGTGTAGACATAGTTGGCTGAGAGGTTGAAACCTTGGAAAATATTGGCCGAAATATTTACCTGTATCCCTTTGACATCGCCCTTGTCGCTGTTCTGATAGAGCGAATAGCGTTCTAGTTTCAAAGCCTGGGCGTCCGTCATTTCCTGGAACTCCTTACGCAGCATGGCCATCGATGTGTCATCCACATCGATGTTCTGGCGTACCACCATGTCGTTAATACGGTTCAGATACCCCGTCACACTGACAGCAAGCACCTGCGTACGATACTCTGCATTCAGTGAGAAATAGTTGCTTTTCTCAGGCGAGAGGTTCTGATTGCCGAAAATAATCTGCGGCTTTCCACGGTTCACGCTGAAATAGTGATAATAGAGTTCGTCGAGTCCTGGGGCACGGAAACCAGACGAATAGGTGGCACGGAAACGGAAATTGCCTGGTGCATACATCAGCGTGACCTTAGGTGTCAGATGGTTGTTGAAAGTCTCATGATGTGTCAGGCGCAGTCCAAGGGTAGCTGTCAGGTTCTTAAATAGTTTCTGCTCATGCTGAGCATAGCCGGCAACAGTGTAGACGTTCTGTTCGATATTGCCGGAAGAGGCTGTCAGAAAGTCCTTACGCCAATCGGCACCGATAATGGTAGTGCTGCTGGCAGTCAGTCCGAGGATGGCTTTGAGTCCGCCTTCCATCGTGCGCTGTTTCTTGGACTGCACATAGTCACCGATAGCATTCGTCTTAGTAGCCACGTCGTACTCCTTGCCATAGCGAAAACGGTCAACAGTGAAATCTACCTGCAGCGAATTTCGGGCTGTGAATTTATAAATGCCGCCGACATTCCAACGGAAACCTTTGTAGCGCATTTCATAGTCTGTTCCCCCTGTGATATCGGGCGTTGTATTGGGACGGTCTGTAATTTTCTGCGAATAGTCTAAGCCTGCATTCAGGGCCAAGTGTTCGTTGGGGGCAAAGGTCAACTTTTGTGAAAAGATGTCTGACCTATAGCCTGTAAAATATGGTGCTATCGTTTCTTGGGTCTCAGTGTCCGAGCCCTTGGTGTATTCCAAATTGTTATTTTGGTAGCTGTCTGCACGGTCGTGGACATAGGATGTATAACTTCCGACACCATCTTTGAAAATGTCGAGATTGATGTTTTCCGTCAGTTGTCCCTTACCACTGACCCGCAGGTCGTTGGTGATGCAAAACTCTTCGGCTGTTGGCTGGTCGGTGATGATGTTGATGACACCTGCAATGGCATCCGAACCATATAGCGACGACGCAGCTCCGTCGAGCACCTCGATACGTTTCACACGGCTCATGTTGATACGGTTCAGGTCGACATTGTTAGAAATGTCGCCCGACAGTTTCTGACCGTTAATCAGTATGAGGATATACTTGTTGCCCAGTCCGTTCAGTCGCAGGAAAGTACCCATCGAGTTGGGAGCCATCGATACCTGGGGCATCATGCGTACCAGCGCGGCATCGAAGGTGGTGATGCCCTGTTCGCGAATCTCCTGTGCCGACAGCACATGGACGGGTGTCGCCGTCGACTTCAGACGCTGGTGGTGGCCAGAGCCGGTGACGACGACAGGGTTTAGTTGGTAGGTTCGACTTGTCATTGACGAGTCGCGCCGTTCCATCTTATGAATCTGCGCTGTGGCAGCACTCCCTGTCAGGAGTGCCGCCAGCGCAAGAAACAGTGTTTTTCTGAGCATATCGTTTGAGAGAGATTGTTTATTCTTCTGGATACATGGAGTGATATGCGTCCTCCAGGAACTCAGCATTCTTGGTGTGGCTGACCCATACGTTCAGAACACCAGGGAGCTCCAGCAGACCCAGTGGATGCTTGTTGGTGACAGGAACTGTCACTTCATAATCCTTATGGCTGAAGAATTCATACCAGCTGTTCTCCTCGCTGTCGGGATCCATCTGTCTCCAGTACTCCTCGCCTTCACCAGCCATGTCGTTGTGAGCGTGGTCACCGGCGATAGACATCAGGGCGTGGAGATACATCTTACCACTGTTGATGCCCTTAGCCTGCATACGAGCCAGAACATCTTGCTTGTAGTTATCGGGCATATCGACGGTACCGACAAAGTAGTTAGGACTGAACTTCTGCAGTTCTTCTTCCAGTTGTTCGTAACGGACATTAGCCTTGAAAGTGTCGTAGGTGTCGGGGTTACCATGACCCATGAAAGCGACCACTCCCTGCTGTGCCTCAGAGCTGTAGAGAGCATTAAGCTGCTTAGCAACCTCAGGTACGTCGACATCAGGATTGTTCAGCAGAGGCATACCCAGGAAGATGGCCTCGTTCTCAGCCAACTTTGCCAGATAAGCATCATCAAGGTGTGCATCGCCGATATAACCATTGTTCATGAACTTCTTTACTGAAGCTACTACAGCGGCAAACTCCTCACCGGGAATGACCTGCAGCGACTGAACATAGATCTTGCTGTACTTCGCAGCACCGATAGCGTGCAACAGATAACGGGGCTCGTAGTAGTCGCGCTTCACGATGTTGCCATTGTCATCGACATTCTCACCAACGCTGGCACGGTTAATACAGATGTCGCTCGAGAAGCAGACATATACATCGGCATTGGGGAAAGCGGCCTCGTAGGCAGCCTTGGTCTTGTCGAATGCCAGGAAGGCATTGTTCCAGGTAGAACCGAAGGCTACCAACAGCACGGCAACATCCTTCTTTGACTTTGCTTTCTGCTCAGCTACCATCTTGTCGTTCACAGAGAACTCGGAAACGATGTTCTCGATGATTTCTTGTTTTTTGTCATCATCGTCACTACCACAGGCCGTGAACACAGGGGCTACCATTGCAAGTGCTATTGTAGCCACTAAGAACGATTTAATCTTGAACTTTGTTCGAGATTCTTCACGTTCGGCAAAGCAAGCCAGCTTGCTTTGCTCTCTCTTAATCAGAATTTTCTTCATAATTACTGTTTTGTTTTGTTGAAATTGTATGTTTACTAACACGTTTTCCGTATTTGAACTTGATGCTGACAGTACCATACACCGTCGTTCCTGACGTATTGTTGCCAAGGTGATAGGGGCGCATGGTACGGTCCACATAGTTGAAGATGTTGTCCACACCCAGCTCCAGCCGCCAGGCCAGCATCTTGTCTTGTCTGCCTAGGTCGTGGCTGGTGTTGATGCGCCATATCTGGAAGGCCTTGCCGTCACCGTTGTTCTGGTAGTAGCGCTTGCTGCTGCCACGCGTCGAGAGGCTGACACCCAGTCCGTAGCAGGGGCTGAACGTATGGTTGTACATAGCCGATGCACTCCATTTATGGTGGGCTGTGCCGTCGATAACCACCGTCATCATCTCGTCTGTCTTCTCGTCATACAGATGGGCTTTGGTATCGAGGTAGCTGTATGCGCCGTTCAGCGTCAGTCCCTTCATCACCCTGTATGATAGCGTCACGTCGATGCCACAGGTTCGTGCATCATCCATATTTTTATACATGCGTGCCTGTACATTATTACTACCGTCGCCCAGATAGGCCGTGGTGATGCCGGCAGGAATCTCACCCACAGGCACATTGACCAGTGCTATCATGTTGTCGAGCTTGTTCACATAGCCCGTGACCGAAGCTGTCAGTCTGCTGCCGCGATACTCCACGTTGGCAGAGCCGTAGTTGCTAGTCTGGGGATTCAGACTGGTATTGCCGATGTTGAAAAAGGTGCTGCTGCCCATAACGTGCAGGTAACGGTAGTGCAACTCCTTCACCGTAGGCGTCTTAAAACCCTGGCTCCATCCAGCCCTAAATCGAAAGTCGCCAGCCGACAACATGGCACTCACCTTCGGTGTCAGACGCAGACCGAAGCTGTGGTTGTCAACCAGACGCAGACCGGCAGTGATGTTCAGCCATTTCAGCATATTGAACTCGTCCTGCACATACACTGCTGCCGTCTGGTCGCTGGCCGTTCCCGTCTCTGTGCGCTCAGGGGCTTTCAGATAGTCGTAGCGGTATTCCATACCGGCATTCAACGTATTCTCATAGGGCAGATAAAAGATACCCTTCAACTGCGCCATCACGCGCTGCTGGTCACTCTGTAACTTGCTCTGTCCTGGCTTCATCAACACCGAGAACCATTCGCCGTTCTGGTCGCCATACTCCTCACCCTTCAGCAGCACATATTCGTAGGTGCCCTTCGTATAGTCGTAATAGTAGGCATGCTTATTCCAGTCTACATCGAGTGTGATGACATCTTTCTTTTCTCCAGGATACCACTTTCCGCCCACAGATGCAGAGGCGTTGTTGTAACGCAGGTCGTAGGTATAGACGTCACAACTAGGGTGATTGCCGTTCTGTGGACGCATGATGTTCTTCTTATAATATGAACCCTCGGCATATAATTGGGTGTTAGGTGTTGGGTGATAGGTGATACGCTCAGCTATCTGCCAGTTGCGGAACTTGTTCACCGTCTTGTTCTTGCTGTCCGTCAACACCGTGGCTTCGGCCCATTCTTCAGCCGTATTCTGCCAGCCGTCATTACGCTGCAGCTGAAAGTTTGTCTGCGAGTTGAACTTACCGATAGAGAAACCCACCGTGTTGTGCTGGCGCAGGTCGTTGTGCGTACCATAGCGAGTGCTGTTATCAGCATAGACCCCTTTCTCGGTATGTTTCTTGGTAATGATGTTGATGACGCCTGCCATTGCGTCCGAACCATAAAGTGCACTCTGCGCACCCTTCACGATTTCTATCTTCTCGATGTTGTGCGGGTCTATCAGGCCCAGGTCGTTCTCACCACCTACGTCACCGTGGATGCGCTTGCCGTCAATCAGTATCAGGACGTAGCTGTTGCCAAGACCGTTCAGCTGCATCTGACTGCCCATGTCGCCCTCGTTGAACGCAAACGACGCCGTCAGGCCTGCAAGGATATCCTCCAGACTCTTTCCGCCATATTGGCGCAGCATCTTCTGTGTGATAACCTCAGTCTGCACAGGGGCATTCTTCAGCAGGTGGCGTGTTCCCGTACCAGTCACCACCACCTCTTGTACTGAGTCTGAGCGCCAAATGTCGCTCTGTGCTTCAACAGATAATGCCGTACACATAGACAGTACAGCCACTGTCAGTAATTTTTTCATTAGCAATGTCACTTTTCCGTCACCGCATATTCCTGTGCGTGCGTATAATTAACGAAGGCAGGTATTCTGACTTTCCTCAGCCTGCTTTACCTTCCCGACAATCTCGATTCTTAAAACTCAACTGTCAGTGGCGTTATACAAGCAGGCCTCTTTAACGAGGATTACAGCTGCAGGTACAGTTCCGGACTCTCACCGGATTCCCTTACATCAGGCGGCATCAGCCACCAAATTACCATTTCGTCGGCAAAAGTAACAAATATTTAGCAAACAACCAAATATATTGCCTGTTTTTTACATTTCATCGATAAAATAAGACAAGGAGAGGACTGCGATGCAAACAAACGCATGAATGAAAAAGAAAATGAAAATAAAACTTAATTTATTTTGTATTTCGCTCGGTTTGTACTATCTTTGCAAAAGAATAACAAACAGACAAAAAAGGGGTCGTTTCGGTTCGATAGGGATACTCATCAAATTACACGAAAACTGAGGAACGACTTTCGTTAATGGCGGGCCACAAGAACCACTCCGGTGGGGAGCCGTAAGGCCGGTGGATTACAAAGACGGGAGCTGACTCGAATCTTTTAACAAAGGAGTTTTCATCACATCATCGGGCGACCCCATTTTTTTATTAAGAATTAGGAATTAAGAAGGCTGCGATTAAGCGAGAGCAGAATGGAGCTTGCTCCAATTATGCCGAGCGAAAGCAGGCTCGAACGAAGTTCAATTAAGAGTTATGTTTTCAGGAATCATTGAAGAATTTGCTACGGTAACAGCAATCAGGAAGGACAGGGAGAACATGGATTTCACCCTGACGTGCTCGTTTGTGGACGAACTGGGAATAGACCAGAGCGTGGCACACAACGGGGTATGTCTGACGGTGGTGAAGATAGAAGACAGCACATACACGGTGACGGCCATGAAGGAGACACTGGAACGCTCGAACCTTGGACTGTTGAAAGTGGGCGACAAGGTGAACGTAGAACGTTCGATGCTGATGAACGGCAGGCTGGACGGCCACATTGTGCAGGGTCACGTCGATGAAACTGCACAGTGTACGGCTGTGGAGGATGCCAACGGCTCTACATACTTCACGTTTGAATATAAGGAGGATGCTGTGATGGCTCGCAATGGCTATTTCACCGTCGACAAGGGTTCGGTGACAGTGAACGGGGTGAGTCTGACGGTGTGTAACCCTACTAGGAACACGTTCCAGGTAGCCATCATTCCCTATACGATGGAGCATACGAACTTCTGCGATATTCGTGTGGGAACAGTGGTGAACATCGAGTTTGACATCATCGGCAAGTATATTGCAAGACTGCAGCAGCTATGACTCGTAAGGAGCGATACGAACGGGTGCTGAGGTATTTCCGCGAAGAGATGCCGGAAGTGGAAACGGAGCTGATGTTTGGCAACACGTTCCAGCTGCTGGTGGCTGTAGTGCTGAGTGCGCAGTGTACGGACAAGCGCATCAACCAGGTGACACCGGAGCTGTTCCGCCATTACCCCGATGCAAAGACGATGGCACAGGCAGAGCCGGAGGATGTTCTGGAATACATCAGCAGTGTATCATATCCGAATGCCAAGGCGGATCATCTGGTGAAGATGGCGCGACAGCTGATGGAGAAGCACGATGGCGAGGTACCTTCGGACATGAACATGCTGCTGGACCTGCCTGGCGTAGGTCGGAAGACAGCCAACGTGGTGCAGAGCGTAGCCTTTGGCAAGGCGACGATGGCTGTCGACACGCACGTATTCCGCGTCAGCCACCGCTTAGGACTGGTATCGCCGAAGGACGACACGCCGTACAAGGTGGAACGTATGCTGACAAAAAACGTGCCCGAGGGTGACATCCCACGGGCACATCATTGGTTGTTGCTGCACGGCCGTTACGTTTGTACGTCGCGACGTCCGCACTGCGGGCAGTGTTGTTTCAACGACGTGTGTCCTTCTGCTTTCCGTTAGGGCCGTTGCCTTTGGAACCCCAGGGGGCTCCATGACTGCCACGACGTCCTCCCCACCCTCTCATCATCTGACGATGGAAACGGTTCTCGGCTTCTATGGCTGCTGAGACCTTCGAAGCAGGAATGACATGCATCATCTTCTCGTGATAACGCTGTTCAATCTCGCGGAGCTCGACATTCAGACGATCGCTCTCTCGGATGACACGGGCACAGGCCTTGTCATCAGTGCCACGTTCGGTAAATAGCTTACCGATGCGGCCATAGATAGCACGCTGTTTCTGATGCATCTCGCGATTCAGCGGGAAGAACTTGGCGGCCTCTTTTTCCGTCAACTTGGCCTCACGGGTGATGAAGGCTTCAAGGTCGGCCTCAAATTTCTCGGGTGAGAACTTCGGCCACTCCTGGGCCTGAATGGTGAGTGCGACCATCAGAAGGAGGAAAAACACTGCGTAACGTTTCATATGAATCAAAAATCTGTTTGCCATAAGAATTACAACTCAGCCATTAAGGCGTACATCTCGACATTGTCGAGCATGGTATAGTCGACGACATCGTCGACGTAGCTGTTGTCGACAGCAGGTGCGGTGACCTCCGTTGCAGCGACCTGCTGCTGGGGTACCTCGGCCTGGCGGAAGTGATAGGTAAGCCCCATGACGGCCACCGCTGCAAAGCAGGCAGCAGCATAGAGCCAAGGGCGTAGAGCCACGATACGGCTCTTTTGTTTCCGCTCGGGCAGCTGTGTCATGACGCGCTCTGTAAGGCTGTCGAAATAGCCTTCTGGCACGCGGAACGGATTCTGCCGTCCGAACTGTTCAATGAGGATTTTCTCTTCTTGTTCCATGATCTTTTGTTGTTTTGTTATTGTTATGACGTACGCAGCGAAAAAAGGTTTAATCGCGTCGCTTAAAAAAATCAGTAATCTTTTTGACGGCGAGGTGATAGGAGGCTTTCAGCGATCCTTCGGAGGTGTGTAGCAGTTGGCTCATGTCGCTGTATTTCATCTCATCGTAATAGCGCAGGGTGAAGACGGTGCGCTGCACATCGGGCAGTCGGGAGATCGCTTCCTGCAGCTGTGCCTGCGTCTCGTCACCGTCGAAATAGTCGTCAGCCATCAGCAGGTTGGCAACCCCCGACTCGATGTCGTCAGTACTGACAGCGTTCTGGTTCTTCGTACGCCGCACGAAGTCGATACTCTCGTTGACGGCGATGCGGTAGAGCCACGTGGAAAGGCGCGACTGGCCGTGGAAGTCGTCGAGGTGTGTCCACGCCTTGAGGAAGACATTCTGCAGGACATCGTCAGCATCGTCGTGGGTGAGGACGATGCGACGAATCTGCCAATACAGTTGTTCACTGTATTCGCGCACCACCCGTTCAAATGCTCTGCGCTGTGTGGCAGGCTGGGCAAGCTGCTTGATCAGAAACTGTTCGTCGGCTGTCGTCATGCTATGTCAGGGGTTTAAGCTGTTTCCACATCACATCGTCGTAGCCATAGACATCAGGCCACGTCTGGAGGATGCCGTCGGCATCAGGCCACAGCGTGTAATATAATATATAAATAGGTACGCGAGGCTTGACAGGTACATAGCTGATGAGCTTCTTGTTGTCGCTGCCATGTGTAGCCACATACTCCCGACCCTGTTCGCTCATCGGCGGGAGATCCATCGAGATGCGGATGCGGTCGAGGAGCCACTCGTCGGGATTGTCAAGCACGAACTGTGCCAGGTCGAAGGGCTTTGATACGCGTACACAGCCATGTGACATAGCTCTGGAGTCGCGTGAGAAGGCTCCGGGATTGGAAGTGTCGTGGAGGAATACGGAGAAATTATTCTTGAAGCGGAACACGATGCGTCCGAGGGAATTACCTGCCCCACCCTCCTGAGCCACACGGTATTTGCCACTGTTGAGCATCTGGCTCGTAACAGCAGTAACAGGTATTTGGCGATTGGTGGCCTTATCATAGATATTATAACGGTTACGTGCGAAATAGGCCGAGTCGCCAGCACGCCGCGACACCTCATTCTCGATGATGCTCATGGGGATAACCCACTGCGGGTCGACCTCCATCCACTCGATATAGCTCGAGAGCTGTGGCGTCTTGGTCTTCACGTTGCCACAGACCACCTTCATGTCGAGGACACCTTCGGGACCATAGGCATACAGGTGATAGGCGGGGATGTTGACGACCACGCGCTTGCCATCGGTAACGACAGGCTGGTGACGACGCCACCTGGCACGCTCCATATTGACGAGGATACGCCGGCGCTGATCACTGGTGGCAGCAGCAGGCAGCATGCGCTTCAGCTGCTGATAGTAGCTGTCGGAAGGCTGACAAGCATAGAGATAGTCGCTGAGGCTGTCGACCTGCACCTGATGCAGCATGCGTGTGACATAGCGGGCATCAGGGGTCTCCATACTGACATCGAAGAGTCCGCGGTATTTGAGGACGCGCAGGCTATCCTGTTTCTCGATGTCGAGGTTATTGAAAAGCCGGTGAGGATTGACGAAGCCAAAGCGCTGGCCACAGCAATAGCGCAGACAGGCTTTCGTGAGACGATATTCCAGCCTGGCAGCGACCTCGCTGGCCCGGTGGCGCTGGTCGTCAAAGTCGAGCTGTCGCATGCGCTGCAGATCCTGTTCAATATCAGCGACGGAGAAAGCGTGCTCAGACAGTCCTATGTCGCCCACACGGTGGAGCCATGCCAGCAGCGTATCGGCACGTTGGTCGACGCCCATGCGGTCGACCCATACCAGGGGATGCTCAGCGTCTGCATAATAGTTGCGGAGCAGACGGTCGGCTTCCTGTTGTCCCTTGTCTGCCTTGGCCATCTCGCGGATGGTTTGTGTGATGTCGTGGGAGTCAAAAACAAACGCAGGCGTCTTCATGTCAGAAAACGCCTCCATCGTCAGGACATGGTCCTTGTCATTCTCCCAGCTGTGGCATGCTGTCACGAGCAGCATCACCAGTGGCAGCAGTGCCTTTAATGTACGGTCACCTTTCTTACCACCTTGCCAATCTTCAAAATATAGCAACCTTTAGGTACGTTAAGTTCTACGCGTTGTGCCGGACTCTCTATTTTTACGGTCATCACGCGACGCCCCGTCAACGACACCACTTCGAGCGTCTGTCCCTGAGCCCCGTTGACGACTACCGTCTGACCATTCACCGTGATGGTAATGTCGTCGTCAATGGCTTGCTCCGTGATAGCCTGTTCAGGCTCGACGGCCATCATAGACAACGGCCAGGCAAACAGCATGGCAGCAGCAACGGTACATATGAGAAGTCTTTTCTTCATAAGCAATTATACTATATAGCTCTGCAAATGTACGCATTTTCCTTGAAACTTCCAAATATTTTGGCAAAAAAATGCAGTTTACACCTCAAAAACGCACTGTTCGTCCGTCAGGAAGGCATTCTCAAACACTTCTTTGGCCTCGTCGAGCAACACCTGCTCGTCCTCATAGCGTGACGAATAGTGCCCCAGCAAGAGCTGTCGGGCTCCGGCATCACGAGCCACCATAGCCGCCTGACGGGCTGTGGAGTGACAGTATTTCTCGGCCAGCAAGAGGTTATCGTCGCCATAGGTGCTCTCGTGGTAGAGGGTGGTGACTCCCTGGATGCGCCGTGCCAGCGATTCCATGTAGCGAGTGTCGCTGCAATAGGCATAGGAACGGGGAGCTTCGGCAGGCGTCACAAGCCGGCTGTTAGGCACCAGCTCGCCCTCAGGAGTGGTCCAGTCGGCGCCCGCCTTGATGTTGTTGACCTGACTGAGGGGAATGTGGTAGAAGTCGAGCATGTCACGCCGGATGTGGGGCTGCTGGGGTTTTTCGCGGAACAGGAAGCCACAGCACGGCATGCGGTGTTCCAGGGGGATGCTCTCGACAGTCAGCGAACGGTCTTCGTAGATCACCTGCTGGCACGTGGTATCGACGGGATGGAAGTCGACCTCATAGTCGAAATCGTGACAAAACAGCTTCATCTGCCGATGGAGCATGTCTTCGAGTGCAACAGGGGCATAGACAGCCAGCCGTGCCGTACGTCCCAGCAGCCCGAAGGTGCTCAGCATACCGATGAGTCCGAAACAGTGGTCGCCATGCAAGTGGGATATGAAGACGGCACTGATCTTGGTAAACCGGATGCGCGAACGTCGCAGCTGCATCTGCGTGCCTTCGCCACAATCCACAAGAAAGAGCTTTCCCCGCACCTCGACGACCTGTGCCGAAGCATAGTGTCGGGGTGTGGGCAAAGCACTGCCACAGCCAAGGATATGTACCCGGAACGGCTCCATGTATGGTTACATGAAGAATTCGTTCTGGGAGTCTTCCAGCTGTACTTCCTTACCGTATTCTTCCTTGGGTTTCTGACGGCTGTACTCGAAGGTCTCGTCGCCATCCTTGTACACCAGTGAGTCAGCACCGAGTTTGACAATGTCATAGAGGTAGACCTCCTCTTCCTCGCTACCGCCTTCACGAACCAGCACCACCTCAAGTTTTCCACGGCTCAGGCGCCATGTCTTGTAGATGATGGAACTCTGTTGGATAGACTCTGCGATACCACCTTCCTTGATGGTAATACCTACTTCATCGGAACCGTCTATCGGATTGGGCATCACCCAATTACCGAGCAGAGTAGCAAGGTTGACAACGAGCTCTGCTGACTGCTTGTCGGCTGTAGGGACAACGGCCATACGGTCGCCTACCTGCATGCCGCCAAACACCTTGCCATTCTCCTGAGCCGTCGAGATATCGACGCTCAGCGTATCACCCATATCAGAGAGAATCTGCAGGGTATTCATGGCCGTTCCTTCAACACAGATGCCATACACCGTGGGGTCGGCATTTGCCACATCGATAGAATCACCATTGTCAAATGGCACCTTGTCGGTCTTGTTGCCACAGCTGCCCAGCGCTATCATGGCGCAGGCAACGACTGAGATAATCACTAATTTCTTCATAACATATTCCAATTAATTTCTCATAGCTTCTATTTCATTTCTCATTCTTCTCCAGCCGCTTCGCCTCGTTCCAGAGGGCATCCATTTCCTCCAGCGACATCTCTGTCAGCGGACGTCCGGCCTTGATGGAGTGCTGCTCGATATAGTTGAAACGGCGGATGAACTTCTGGTTGGTCATCTCCAGCGCATTGTCGGGATTGAGCTTGTAGAGACGGGCGGCATTGATGACGCTGAAAAGAAAATCGCCCAGTTCCTGTTCCGAACGGGGCTTGTCTTCCTGACGCAACTCAGCCTCCAGTTCGTTGAGTTCTTCGTGCACCTTCGCCCATACGTCCTCCTTGTTCTCCCAGTCGAAACCCACATGGCAGGCCTTGTCCTGAACACGGTACGCCTTGATGAGCGAAGGCAGGGCAGCAGGCACACCGCTGAGCACGGTTTTATTGCCTCCCTTCTCGCGCTGCTTGATCTGTTCCCAGTTGTCAAGCACCTCCTCAGCACTCTTGGCGACCGTCTCGCCATAGACATGCGGATGACGGAATATCATCTTGTCGCACAGCTTGTTACAAACGTCAGCGACATCAAACTCGCCCTTCTCTTCACCAATACGACTGTAGAAAACGATGTGCAACAGCACGTCGCCCAGCTCCTTGCATATCTCGCGCTGATCGTCACGGATGATGGCATCGCACAGCTCATAAGTCTCCTCGATGGTGTTCGGACGCAACGAGTCGTTGGTCTGTTTACGGTCCCACGGACACTCCACCCGCAGACGGTCCATCACGTCGAGCAACCGTCCGAAGGCCTCCATTTTCTCCTGTCTGGTATGTTTTTGTTCCATAAGTACCTGCAAAGGTATGAATAAGTGAGCACAAAACAAAATAAAAAAGGATTTTTTTAATTATAATACTGTGCATCGGCTTCGGAGAAGCAACATACAATCACTTCACCCTGATAACCATTCTCTATATGCTTGGTCAGCACTCGCCGGGCAATTTTGGCAGCCTCTGCCTTGGGAAATCCATACACTCCAGTACTGACACAGGAGAAAGCGATGCTCTGCAAGTCGTTCTCCTCAGCCAGCTTCATGGCCGTATCGTAACAAGACGCCAGCAACTCCCGTTCGTTGTTGTTGCCACCATACCATATCGGACCAACGGTATGAATCACCTTCTTGCAGGGCAGATTATACGCATCCGTCATCTTGCTCTGGCCAGTCTCACAGCCTCCCAGTGTCATACACTCCTTCAGCAGTCCACTACCAGCAGCATGGTGTATGGCACCATCCACGCCACCACCACCCAGCAATGTCTTATTCGCGGCATTCACTATTGCATCCACCTTCAGTTTCGTGATGTCACCCACCACTATCTTAATCTCATTCATAGCCTTTCTTTTTCATCACAATCTATTCCAAAAAGTTAAAGAAGAAATATATAGCAGCATATCTGGCAGGTACGCCTTTTGCATAGCCTATGACGTGATTGTTGCTGTCTCTGACAGTACCGTCGGAGTCTACCTTCCCTAATGTGGAGTTGTTGCTATTCCTAACTATGCCGCTGCTCTCCACCTTACCCATATACGAATTATTGGAGTTCCTGACTTCACCATTGCGGCCAATCTTTCCCAAGAGATGGTTATTGCTGTCCCGTATGTCACCATTACTGCTAATCTTCGCCACAACAGAGTTGTTGCTGTTCCTAACGGTACCATCAGAATCCATCTTAGCCACCACTGAATTGTTGCTATTACGTATTGTCTGTGCAGGACACATCGTCACAACACAAAACATCAGCAAAATGATAAGCGCTATCTTCTTCATATAATGATATGGAGTGGATCAGAGAGCTAGTGATTCCTTCTATTCGAGTTTAGTTATAAAACTATTTATTGCGGTTTTCAGAGGGGCGATTTCATTCGTTATAATCCAAAGTACCTGAGCTGGATCAACATCAAAATAATGATGTGAGATAATATCCCTCATACCTTTTACCTGTTTCCAAGGAATGGATGGATATGTTGGTAATAATTTGTTCTCTGTTACTTTATCAAGATTCTTTAGGCTTTCTCCAATGGCAATCAGAAGCATGCAAGTGGCATCCAGCAATATCATACCATTAGGTGAACCTAGGAAATCATCAATAGTATGAATTCGCTCAGTTCTTTCTTGCAACCTTTCTATAGCCGACTGAATGTCATATAAGATATCAAGTGCAAGATCCTTTTGTTCAGAAGACAGTAACTCCATCTCTTTCTATACGTTTTTTTAATCTTGGGTTCAGATTGCGGTGATTACGAATCACATCTACAGGCCTTCCTGTTGATTTTTCAAGATACTCCTTAGCTTCCATCAGTAGAAAAGGATTAGGAGTTAATGTCTCAACAAACACATCCACATCGCTGCCATCCTTCTGCTCATCTCTTGCTGTTGAACCAAAAAGACGCAATGATGTAATCCCATATTCTCTCCTAAGAGTCTCACTACAGGTTTTCAATATATCTATGCACTCCTTCCTTGACATATCAATATTTCATTTATCTGCTGCAAAGATAGAACAAATAATTGAGATTTCCAAATCTTTGGGCAACTTTGTCATCATTTACCCTCCACTATAGCACCCTGATGTCACCCAACCATCCCCCGTGGCATCTTAACTTTTCAAGTTTCGTCATAAATATCAGTTTTTAGTTGTTTTATTTGTTTATTTCAGAGAATTATATTATATTTGCAGCCAAATAGTATAAAAAGGAGAGTCGTTATGGAAGCAGCAACTTTACAGGCAAAGCCGTTTACCCCATTCCAGATTGAGATGTTGGAATTGGTGTCCAGAGTATCCTCAGAAGTTGAGATGCAAGACATTCGCCGCATGCTTGGCCAGTATTTCGCCAAGCGAGCTGAGGATGCCATTGACCGTCTTTGGGATGAGGGTGTGCTCAACGACAACGTGATGGAAGAGTGGAAGTCTGAACACATGCGCACGCCATACAAGCAGTAATGAATATTGTTCTTGATACCAACTGTCTGCTGATGTCTCTTTCGCGACGTAGTGCCTACTATCCAGTCTGGCGTGATTTCGTTGACGGGAAGTACACGCTTTGTGTCACTAATGAGATTCTTGCTGAGTATGAGGAGATTCTCACTCAGAAAGTGGGACCTGAGATTGCTTCGAATGTTATAACCGCTATCCTTGACTTGCCCAACACCAAGATGGTTCAGGTGTATTATCATCTTCATCTTATTACGGCAGATCCCGATGATGACAAGTTTGTTGACTGCGCTTTCAAGGCTAATGCCCGCTACATCGTAACAGAAGACCATCACTACGATATTCTCAAACAAACACCATTTCCCTACATCGACGTGGTAGGCATCGACGAGTTTATCAAAGTCTTGCGAGGATAGCAATCCGTACATCATCTTTATTCTTTCCCTTCCACCTGTTGAAGCACACCTTTAGGTAGTTTCACTCCCACATCGCGAGAGTTCTCAATAATGCGATTAAGCGAGAGCAGAGTGGAGTTTGCTCCGACTATGTCGAGCGTGAGCATCTTCGGCAAAGCCAATGATGCTGTATAGCTTTTCAAGTTTCGTCATATCTTTGATACTTTATGATTATTCAATATATGTAACCCCATATAGGCTATTTACAAGTTTATTTATTTCATTTTCCAAAATAGATGTATCAGCGTTATCTGTTGCTTGCTTAGATTCAATAATCTCATCAACCAACTTTATAATATCTTCTTGTTGCTCTTTTGTTGCATTGGGAATGGGTACCTTCTTTACTGTTCCAATATTTATGGATATGTTAGAAGAATTCTTCTTTAACCATGAATCTACATAATTAGAATTGAGTATGGCTAGAATATACTTGAGTTTAACTTTTTCATTAGGTTTTATTACAACTACTGAACTTTGGACATAATACTGATTTGTATCCAATGCAGCAATTATCTTTTTAGAGATACGTTGCATCACAATCTTTTCTGGCAACTCAAAGTCTTCGGGTTTTTTAGGGCTACACTGTCGTCCTCCTCCTTTGAGTGTTGATTTGGGCTTTGCGTCACTATCTTTACCCATTTCTATTGGATCATACCAAATATATTCACCAGCATATTTAATCTCGTAACGAGAGATGTTTGTCCCACGAATACAGGGTTTATCAATGTCTGTTAACTTCTCATATCTACAATACTTCTTGTCGTTACCACTTACAATACCTACGATCATTTTACATAAGTCTCCCAAAGGAGTGGACTGGGTATCTTTGGTTTCCTCAAGATTGATATTCAAATCAGGATCTGCTTTTATTGATTCCTTTGTCCTTGCAGAAACGTATTTATTATGATAGATGTCAACAAATGAAATGTCTGAATCTCTATTTGTATTTTCGACAAAAAGCAATGCAGTTTCAACTGTAGCATTATCAAACACCTTCTCTGGCAATATACCAATTTGAGTGATATTATATTTTTTGATTAAGAGATCCCTTAGTTTCTTAAATGAATAGAGACTATACCATGTTTTAGGGACAATATAAGAGAGAACACCTTTTCTACAAAGCAAATGGCATCCCTTTTCAATAAAGAAAGCATATATATCTGTCTTTTGTTGGGCTACATAATATTTTTTCCAAAGTATTACTTTCTCACTATCATCTATTCTGTGAGGTCTAATATACGGCGGATTAGCTATCACGATGTCAAATCCACCTCGTGAGAAAACATCATAAAACCAAGTATGCCAAAGCATGAATTGGTTGTTACCTGAAAGGTCGAGGTCACCAAAGTCAACATTGATGCTTTGTTCTTTGAGCTGCTGCTTTACATTATTTATAATGTCTTGCT
>JAEEGH010002275.1_pt1 | contig 52152 bp, 50 predicted proteins | sample 9134181 | NCBI WGS metagenome assembly JAEEGH01 (sample SAMN16246544, study PRJNA631951) | gut metagenome | biome: gut microbiome; feature: rumen; material: DP-attached | host: Bos | place: Iran: Karaj | collected 2018-10 | reverse complement strand
ACAAGACTTAAAAATAAGCTCATTACACTACTTTTTAATCTTACCGATATCTCTGTATCGACTTAAAGATTTCTTTGGAAATTATACAACTTATAAAAAAGCTTACACAATGCAAAGTTTAATACTATATTCAAACTTTTTTAATAATTTTCATTTCTACTGAAAGGTTTTACTGGAGCAGGTAAAATCTTTCAGTAGAAACCGTCACTAAAAACAAGAATGCCCGGTCCGGACCGGGCATTCTTGTTAATTACTCTTATTGAGTTAATGATCAATCCATCTTTTCGTTGTATTCGAAGCAGAGCATAGTGATGTCATCAAACTGAGGAGCTTCGCCTACAAATTCATCGATATCTGCCTTCAAACCATGAAGCAGTTCTTCGGGTTTCTTATCGGTATTTTTATTAAGATATGCACCGAGTCTTTCCATACCGTAAAGCTCATTATTGGCATTGGTGGCTTCAGTTACACCATCTGTGTACTGAATCAGACGATCACCGGGCTCAAGATTGAAGCTGCCGGATACATATCGCATATCATCCATTGCAGCAAGAACGATACCGGACTTAGGAACAACTTCCTCATACTTGTATGAACCATCTGCCTGTTTCTTCATGATAAACGGATGTTCATGTCCTGCATTGACATAGCTGACTTCACCGGTCTTAAGATCGATGACAGCCTCAAATGCAGTAATGAATAGCTGTTCTGAATTTGTCTGGCAAAGCATATTGTTGACTTCAGAGAACACTGTGCCAAGATCGAGTCCTGGATTGGTGTGATCTTTGATAAGAGTTTTACCGATGACCATGAACAGTGCGGCAGGAACGCCCTTACCGCTGACATCTGCAACAACCATTCCCAGATGTGAATCATCAACCAGGAAGAAATCATAGAAGTCACCACCGACTTCCTTAGCAGGATCCATTGAAGCATATATATCAAATTCTTTTCTTTCAGGGAAAGCCGGGAAGATGATAGGAAGCATGGCCTTCTGGATATTTCTGGCAACGTTAAGTTCTGCTCCGATACGTTCTTTTTCTGCTGTGACGCTCTTAACCTCAGCGATATATCGGTTGATGTCATTTTCCATCGTCATGATACTCTGAGACAGGTCCTCAATTTCATCATTGGTCCTGATACTGTTTAGCTTCATGGAGATAACCGAAGTATCGTCAACAAACTTTTCTGCTTCACTGGCAACAATATTGATGGGTTTAACGATAATCTTATTAAGAACCATTGAGATCAGGGTTATCACCAAAGCCATGATTGCCAGAGCAAGAAGAGTAACGATAATAAGATACTTGCGAAGTGTATCGGTAATCGTGACCATCGGGATCTCAGTACCCACTACACCAACCAGTTCATTGTTGAGATAAATGGGATAGACAGCAGAAGTGTTATAACCATATTTACTCTTAGAGACAAAATAGTTATCAGATCTCTCACCGGTTGTGATTACTTTATCAATATCCTCTATGAATTTGGGATTGAAAGGACCTATATTACCGAGGTAATAGCTGTAATTCTCATCAATGTAGGAATCGAAGATATACAGCATTGGATTCCATTCTTCATCAGGAATGTTTCCGTAATTCCACATCATTTCCATATCGGGGTACACGATATAGATGTCATTTGCGCCCATATCTTCCTTGAGGTTGACTATGAGAGCACGTACATTCTTATAATCGTCTGATCCGATAACAGAAAGAATCTGTTCCTGTGATACGTTTCCTGCAACATATTCTTTTGCAAGATCAGAGTATTCCTTGAGAAGTTCAGGGGAGATGTATGATGCGGCAACTTTGGCAGTATTATATGCAGAATCATTGTAGACTCTCTCTGTGTTTGATTTGAACACAAAATAGCCGACGGTGGTAGTTGCTGCAGTAAGAATCAATGCAAAAAGAATGATCAGCGTCGCAATTTTATGACTGATCTTTGTGCGCTTATTTTTTTTGTTTGTTTCATCCATAACTTACAGGCTCCTCTCCTTCAAGTATTCCCTCTGTTCAGGTTTGATTATCTGAAGCGGCTTCTTGGTGGTAACGGAAGGCATTGTAGCCGCCCTGCACTGTTCCATCATGCCGTCTGCAATAACATAAACGACAGGAGGATCAATATTGTTCTTGTTTCGCAGGTCTTTATAATCAATATTCGTTTTAATTAGATATGCATCGATATCAGCAGCCAGACTTTCTTTCACAGCAGGATTGATTTTTCCTTCAATAAAGATATCAAAATGCCCGTGTTTTCCGCTGATATCAGTTGCAACACAATAATCAAAACTACCGATATTATACTTGTCACGGACATCAATTACAGCCCTGTAAATTGATTCATATTCAACTTTTTCGCCACACATGTTAAGTATCAGTGTATTTCGTCCGAGAATCTCATAAGTCGGCAGTCCGTCATCCATGAAACCTGTGATTCTGATTCTGTCACCCATTCTGTATCTGTAAAGCCCTGAAAAATTAGTAGCTATCGGTTCATATATTCCGCCGATCTCAACTTCCCTCGGAAGAACTGTTTCATCCCCGCCGATAGGCAGGAATTCAAAGAAACCAATTCTCTGTGTCAGTGAATAATCGGCTTTGTTGGGAGCATAGGCAAGTCCCAGTACACATTCAGTAGAACCATAGCAGAAATAGAAAATAGGAATATCTCCGCAGAAGCTTTTCACTGCCTCAGACTGTTCAAGAAATACCTTTCCGCCGATTCCTGTCACAAAACTCAGTTTTGGCCAGATTCGGGGAGTTATCGGTGTATCAAAACCTGCTGCAAATTCTTTCTTGATCTTATCAAGCCATGCCTTATCAGGTTTGCTGAACCCTTTAACCACACTCTTTATATCTTCAGGCAGTTCGATTGAAAATGAATCGTTCTCTATATCTGAAATCAGCATCTTCCAGTTTGACTTCAGATACAGGAAGAACTGCAGAACATCATACAGGAACATTGACTGAATGGCAGTCAGATCAGGACAGGAAAGAGCAGCCCTTGCCTTACAGTATGTCTGAATCTCAACATCAAGCGACTCTGATGGGAAAAGCAACCTTTCTTTTTCAAGGAAATCATTCGGATCAAGGATACCCTTTTCCTTCAGATTCCAAAAATATGCAGTACTGATGAGTATAGGGGCCGTTGAATTCACAACAAACGTGCTGAGAAAGATCTTGGGAGCATGAATATCAATCCCCATCACTTTGAACGGGGCAAAATAGAAAATATCTCCGTATCGGTCAATACCTTCCTGAGTGAGAGGTATGTGCTTCTGAACTCCGCCTGTTCCGGAAGTAGAAAGATAATGCTTTACTTTCCAGGCAGTGAGAACTTTTTCTTCACCGTTTTCCATTCTCTTTATCGCTTCAGCATAATCCCTGTATTCAGACAGGGGAACTTCCCTCCTGTAATCATCAACAGAATGGATCTTATCAAAATTATGTTTCCGGCCAAATTCGGTATCTTTGCAATTTTCGATAATCGTTTTTAAATTTTCCAGATTCAAATCTTCATTCATACCGAAATCTCCTAAATAGTGATGGAAAGAGAATTCATACCAAAAACCACTCTATAAACAATCGTCTGTGTAATCTTGGTTACAAGACGGATACCCATATACATATCTGACTGGTTTTCTTCAGCAACAGGATTGAACGGAATACCGTCATATCTGAAACGGATACCGATGACTCCCTGTATCTTGAACACCCTGATATCAAATAAAACAAGGTCACTATTATTTGAAAGATCACCCGGGACAGTATTTTTTTCATTATTGCGTTTTTCCTGAGCATGATCACGGTTCACTTCTGCAATGAGCGCCATTATTTCCTCAAGAGCCAGACTGACACTCATGACCTCCTTGGGATTCATGTCATTATTCTCGCAGAAAGTTACGATCTTCTCGCTTGCGCCTGCAATCTGTTCAGCTGATGAATCTGACGAGAAATTGATCACATTGCCTGAGTGTTCAAGTTCTGTATCAAGCAAAAGAAAACGTGACAGTTTTCTGCGTCTGGCAATAAATCCGGATGCAATGATCCAGAAAAAAAGAGTAAGAACCTGTTCCTGGAACAGGAACGGCCATGGAGCCATATCATTGTACTGAAGCAGAAATGTTGTAATGGCTGCGAAAACAAATATTCTGAGCGTGATCATAGTATTCGAAAGAACCTCATGACCAGTCACATTATAAAAATGGATCAATATTCCGCATAAAAGTGCCGGTACAAGACTTGCCGCAAGGCACATCATAGGAAAACGGATACTGCCATCAACACCATATGCCATTGCAATATAGTCAGAACCGAAAATGATCGCAGCTCCAAAGACCAGACACAGAAGGATTCCATATATGATCTCTTTTTTCAATATGATCCTTAAACTGGGATTATCATGTTCTCCGTAACAGATACCTGTAATCGCAATACCGGCAGAAGGAACTCCGACAGTAATGGATTCAGAAACTGATGCAACACCATTGATAACCGTGAAATACGCCACCATGTCTGTTCCGCCGAAATAAGTAAGAAGATAGTTCACGACAAGCAATCTGAGCGTCTGCATAAGATTATTATTCGCAGCCGGACTGCCTGTCACAAATATTTTCTTCATCATTGCCAGCGTCGGCATCTTAAGATTAAATTCAAAATTCACCCTGGTCTTCTTTGAGAAAAGAATAATAAGACCATACATGGTTGCGACTGTGGTCGATATCACACTGGCAAGAGCAGCACCGGCGACTCCGTATCCGAGCCCGAACAGGAAAACGATATCAAGGATGATATTGCCGACTGCCATTATGGCTACAGATATAAGGACATGATTATTCTTCCCTTCTATCCTCAGATACCAGAACGGAATATACAGCAATACACGTGATACCGTACCTAGGAAAGTGATATATGCATACTCAACGATCATCGGTGTTATCTCAGGATCTGAACACAGAGCTTTACTGATAGGATCAAGGAATAATACTCCGAAAAATGTCAGAAGTACTGAAACTATTATGCCGAGGGTCACGGCAACCTGACAGTAATCATTCGCCCCTTTGTGATCACTATTTCCGATAAGCCTAGATGAAATAATGCCTGCACCGGAAACAATAAGCGATCCTATGACACACTGGATCATATAGAGTGGAAGACAGTAGTTAAGTGCGGCAAGACCATTCAAACCGATCTTCTGACCGACAAGAATACCATCAACGATGATCGTGATAGTACCAGTCAGTGTCGTCAGGATACTGGGAATAACAGCAGAATTGAACGTTCTGCTGAGAAACGTATCGTTCTGAACAAGTTTTGCGTTACTGTTATCAGAATTCTTCATATCTGACTAGTGTACCGCCATCATTGTGAAATAAAGGATATACAGAGATGAACATTGCAATAAAACAATCATCAAAATACTGCTAATTACTGGATAGTAAGAATATTGGAAAAACCGGTAATATCAAGTACTTCCTTCACAGCATCGGTCACATTGGTAACTACCATTGAGCCATTTTTAGACTGGGCAGTCTTCTGTCCGAAAAGCAATGCTCGGAGACCTGCACTGGAAATATATTCAACTTCTGAAAAATCGATTACAAGATCTGCACTCTTTTCAAAAGCATTAGTGATTGATGTCTGTAAATCGGGAGCCGTAGTGGTATCGACCCGTCCGCTGACGGACAATGTAATCTGATCACCATTTGAAGCTTCGTTAATATTCACTGCGAATACCTCCCATTAGGATAAAACTAATATAATCATATGATATTAACATATATAAAGGTCTGCTTTCCATAATAAATTAGAAAATATCAAGGCAGATGACAAAACAATTCAGCCATGATTGTTTACATATGTTTATTAATTATCAACATTTTGTTGATTATTTATTACAGTTGATTATTTATTCGCAATCAGTCAAAATATGAAAAAGTTTCAATTTGTTATCGATAGTGTAAATACAATTCTGGAGGAATATAAATTGAGCAAAATCAAAATCGGTATCATCGGCGTAGGAAACTGCGCGTCTTCACTCGTACAGGGTCTTACGTATTATCATGACTGTGAAGAAAAACCCATCGGTCTTATGCACAAGGTTCTCGGCGGTTATGAGATCAAGGACATCGAAGTCGGCCTGGCATATGATGTTGATGTCAGAAAAGTCGGCAAGGATGTTGCAGAGGCAATTTTTGCTAAGCCAAACTGCACAAAAGTATTCGCACCAAATGTTCCCAAAACCGGCGTCATCGTCAAAAAGGGTGTAGTGCTTGACGGTATCTCAGAACATACCCAGGACTTTGATGAGGATATCTCATTCCGTGTATCCCCTGCTCCGGAACCAACCAAAGCAGAAATCGTACAGAGCATCAAAGATTCCGGCGTTGATATGATCATCAGCTATCTGCCGGTCGGTTCACGCGAAGCAGCCTATTTCTATGCAGACTGCGCTCTTGAAGCAAAAGTCGGCTATATCAACTGTATGCCGGTATTCATTGCCAGTGATGACAGATGGATCGCAAGATTCAAGGAAGCAGGCGTTCCATGCATCGGCGACGATATCAAATCACAGCTCGGCGCTACTATCGTTCATCGTGAACTTATGCGACTCTTCGAAGAAAGAGGCATCAAGATCATGCACACTTATCAGCTGAACACCGGCGGCAACACTGACTTCCTCAACATGCTTAACAGAAGCCGACTTGCAGACAAGAAAGTCTCCAAGACCCAGGCTGTCCAGTCAAACCTTAAGGAACCTCTTGATCCGTTCGATATCCATGTTGGTCCATCAGACTTCGTTCCCTGGCAGCATGACAACAAGCTCTGCTTCCTGAGAATCGAAGGTCAGCAGTTCGGTGACGTTCCCATGAATCTGGAATTAAGACTTTCAGTCGAAGATTCACCTAACTCTGCAGGTGTCGTGATCGATGCAATCCGATGCATGAAGATTGCTCTTGACCGAGGTCTGTCAGGCGATATCGTACCTCCTTCAAGCTACTTCATGAAGCATCCGAGAGTCCAGAGAGAAGACTTCCTCAACAGACAGTTACTCGAAGACTTCATCAACAATAAATAGTTCTTACACCTTCACAAAAAAAGGGCTCTCGGCCGGGAAGTCGAAAGCCCTTTTTTGTATGGCTCAAAAACGATTAATCTGGATTATTGCACCAGTCATAACGGAAGAAAACATCGTCATCTTCCAGTTCTTTGATAAAGACAGTGATTGAGATAATCTCACCGCTTTCCACATCATCTTCAAGCCAGTATCCCAGGTCAGAAGTGTAAACCTCATTCCAGTCATCATACTCAATAGTATTATCCAGCTTCTTTGCGTCTTTGATATTCATTCCCAGTGAGATCCCATTTTCAAGTCTTCCTGAGAAGCCATTCTCAAAATAGATCTTGAACATCCGATTCCTGGCAAAGAAGATGCTGATTTCTTTATCGATTCGAATAATGACCCATGCCACCTCTGGATCACACCCTTTGTTTGGCCAATTTTCGGTATTAAACTTAATCTGCTTCTTTCGAAGGAGTTCCTTGACCTCATCAAACGACATTTCAAAAGTTATTTCACCAACACCCTTGTATGGTACTATATTCATCATTTTATTATCCTCCTGTAAATGAGTTCTGCTTTCTCTCGCCCATCGGACTTGTATTCAGACGGAAACGCATTGATAATTTTAATTCTACCGCAATCAGTAGTACTGATTTTTACATACGGGACATCCCCATGCCTATTACTGCCGGGCGAAACCAGTATCTGAGATATGTTCCGGGCTTTAGTGCCATTTAGAGTCATTATGATTTTAGCTCTAGAAGTTGAATGTATTGAAGGCCGCCGCTTGGTTTCGTAGCCATTTTTATGTAACTCGTGCTCCAGCCGTGCAACTGATTTCCCAAGAAAAAACTCCGCTCTTGCTTTTATACTATCTTTCGTTACATGGCCTTTGTCATCGAAAATCGGCACCTTCTTTTTAGGAAGAGGTTTTGGTTTGTCGCCATTAGGAACAGGTTTTGGCTTACCGCTGTTTGGTACAAGTTTTGGTCTGCCGCCGTCGGCTCCTGCTGTATTTCCAAAGCCACTATGATATCCTGTACCCATTACACATTCACCCCCTTCCTGCTGAGAGCAAATTCACTGGTAAAATGCAGGACTTTCACTTTCCTCGCAGAGCAAATCTCAATAACATCTTCTGGTAGAGCACCATAAAAAATGATATGTGACGGTCTCAGTTCATTTACGACATATGACAGGCCATCCTTGAAGAGATCGCGATCTTTGCGGACCCTAAGGCATCCATGAGTACCAATGCATATAGGAGCATTCTGCGGAACTCCGCAGCAGCTGAATGCAAACGAGCGTTCATCAGCAGTTCTAACATTAGGCAGCACCTGCATTCCCTGTGTCTGCCACCAATGTCCCAGAGCTTTACCTCGATATGTATTCCATTGCTGCATGACCAACGGCATATCCCGATATAAGCTAAAGTCGGGAGTGATTATTCCATTAAACTTTTTAAGATGTGGAAGATAGTAGTTTGGCCTGTTCCAGACACGTTCAAAACCACCATCATCTTCATAGAAGTGGACCCACTGATCATAATCTCCAGTCCTTATCGCTTTCGAGAATGAAATCAAACGGTTCGGCAGATGGTCTATTGGCTGTATGACCGGAATCTCCAACATTCCATCATAGGTTGCATCACTCACCAGAAATGAGTGAAAAACATCTCTGCACCCGTTTCGGATGCCATTAATTCTGGACATATTATGTCTCCTTTCCGAGAAAAATCTCAATGTTATGAACCAAAATTTATAATGGTTCTTCTTTTGGTATATTGATTATTTCCTCGGAGTGCGACATAATAATTTAATAGCTTTAGGATGTTTGCCACATCCGAGGAAATGCGTCTTAGCAGTTGCTGGTTACAATTGTTAAGGCGTTTTTCTTTATCGAAAAGCTCAATACTCTCAATTGACATCACCTCCCTTCATAAGTACATTACATTAGTTCCAACGTGAACGTTTAACAATGAGGTTCGCTCCTGTTCGCGCTCATGGTCATTTTTAAAGGTATAGGAGTACTTGTTGGAAGAGGCGCAATACGATCAATCAGATCCGCATATTTATTGAGGATATTATCATCATATCGTGACTCTTCCCTTGACCGCCACTCATAAACCGTTTTCGCAAGAGTGTTTCGCCGTTTTTGGGCAGCTTCCCGAGAAACTTCAAATGATCGAATAATAAAATCATCCGAGAGTGTTTTCCCACGTTTCGAGCATACGCGAAGTAGCTGCTCCGGCATTAATACCTGTGCGGCAAAACAGTTTGCTTCGATTTCCTGTACACCATATAAATCATCTTCCAGATTAAGATTTAATTTATGGCCAAGAAGATAGTGCCCGAGTTCATGCATGATGGAAAATCGGATGCGATACAGTGCTTCAGATTCGTTATAAAAAATGATATAGGCGCCCCGCATCTCCATAAGGACTGCTGAATCGCTTCCAAACTGCCTGATGTCTTGGCGATACTTATTATTTGCTTTTTCAAATGTACAAAATGCGATATCTGTCTGCTCTTTGACCAGTGCCTTTGCCTTAAACGGAAATCCACCAATAACCGAAGATCGAACCAAAATCTTATTTGCATATTGATAGATTTTCTTAAAGTCTGGTTCTCTGACACTGTAGATTTTAGATATCGTCATCTTCGTCCCCATCTTCGTTAAAAATCTCCATGAAAACAGCTTTCAGCATCCCCTCAGCCTTCTCAAGATCAGCGTCACTAAGTTTTCCCAAATTCCGCTGCAAGGTACTTAGACGGGTGTTATTTGGCGAAAGATTACTGACATCATCATTCCCAAGCAAGTAGTCTGTCGTAACCCTAAAGAACTTTGCGAGTTCTACGAGAACATTCATGCGAGGGACAGTGCCATTATTTTCCCACATATTAACACGACTTTTAGTAATCCCCATCTGTTTCGCTAGCTGATCCATACTGAGTTCTGCTTTTTCACGTAATTCTCTGACTCTCGTGCTGAAAACCTTGTTCGCCATATCTCATCCTCCTGTTTGTGCAATTCTATTGTACAGTACAGTTTTAAATTATTCAAGTAATGGAGTGCAGTTTTTTTGTACTAACCAGATATAGTGTTTTGTCATTAAAAACAGCTGTACGTCAATGAGCGAATAAACTGTCATGCATGACTTGTCACCACAGCGTTTTACAATTATCCCTGACAAATAAAAAAGCACCCATGATGGGTGCTTATTCTTTCGAAGGACTGGAGAGAATAGGATTCGAACCTATGAAGTACGTAGTACGACAGATTTACAGTCTGTTGCCATTAACCGCTCGGCCATCTCTCCATATTCATTTTTTAACAAGCCCGAGATAGGGCTCGAACCTACAACCTATTGATTACAAGTCAATTGCGCTACCATTGCGCCACTCGGGCACATACAATCTGTACGAGTGATTATTATACGTGAGACAAATTCAAGTGTCAAACAATCATACACTGCCCTGTATTTCGGATAATTCTTTTCTGCTGACAAAACCAAGGAGCTTATTGCCATCTATCACAGCAATATTATCTGTACACTGCCGGTTCATCACATCAAGAGCAGTTAAAGGATCTGCTGAGATCGGAACAAAATAATCCTGAAGAGGATGCATGATACTTCCCAGTCTGATGTCAGTTCCCTGCACGGCTGCGACATCCAGATCTTTTTTTTCAAGTATTCCGATAATACCGTTATCCTTACTCACAAGGATCGGAATATTGCCATTCACTTTTGAAAGTTTTTTATTTACGAAACCGATACTGTCGAGAGCCATAAAGACCTGATAATCATGATTGAGATGCTTTGACAGCGGATACATGGAATAATCACGTCTTGTCTTCATTTCATCCAGAGTTTCCTTAGATGCCCCATAGAAGAACCAGGCAATGATAAAAGCCCAGATACCCAGTGAAAATGACTGTATGATCATGAAATATATGCCGACCAGGCCGACGATCACGGCAAATGCCATACCGACCTTACATGTGATCCTTGTTGCCTTGGTTTCATTCCCGGTTTTGCTCCAGATGACGGCTCGTAGTACCCTTCCGCCGTCCATCGGAAAACCGGGAAGAAGATTGAACAATGCCGTAATTACATTCACATATCCAAGCCAAAGCAGAAGATTCGGAATAAGATAGAAAACCTTTCCCATACTAAAAAACGCCAGAGCCAGTCCGATACCACCGATAGTCAGACTTACAACCGGACCCATTATGGAAATAAAGAATTCTTTCTTAGGAGTCTGGGGCTGTTCATCCATTCTGGCAACGCCACCGAACAGATGAAGAGTTATGCTGGAAACCGTGACTCCGCATTTTCCGGCTGCAAAGCTGTGCCCCAGCTCATGACAGAGTATGGAAATAAAGAAAAGAAGACTTGTAGCCACGGATAAACCGAGATACACAAAAATAGATATCTCTGTTCCGGGACCGGGATAATATGCATCCATGAGGCTCCATACAACATATAAAAAGATAAATATCCAGGTGAAATGGAGCCTTACAGGTACCCCGCCGATCTTTCCTATGGAAAATGAACTTTTCATACACTTAATAGTAGCATTTTACAAAATTGGGACAATTGAAATGGTATCATTAAATCTGTATGGACAGGCAGACACAAGAAAACAATATATTGGAAATGACACCGGAATTCACCCAGGCAGTTCAGCTTATGGAGTTTTCCAATGTCAGTCTGTTTATTACCGGTAAGGCCGGAACAGGCAAATCAACTCTTCTTACGTATTTCACCCACACTACACACAAACGAATGGTGATACTTGCCCCCACAGGAGTCGCTGCTCTTAACGTTCACGGGCAGACAATCCATTCCTTCTTTGGTTTTAAGCCCGGAATCACTCCTGAAGGTGTACGTGAATTAAAACCAGGAAACAAGAAAAAAATCGTTAAGAACCTGGATATGATAATCATTGATGAGATATCCATGGTCAGGGCAGATCTGCTCGACTGTGTCGATATCTTCCTGCGACTGTACGGACCAAAACCCGGTACTCCTTTCGGCGGGATACAAATGGTATTTATCGGAGATCTCTACCAGCTTCCGCCTGTCGTAACCAGAGATGAAGAGGAAGTGCTCTTGGGAATATATGATTCACCGAACTTTTTCTCTGCAAAAGCAATGTCACAGCTTCCTATATGGAAGATCGAACTTGATAAAGTCTTCAGGCAAAGTGATAACGAATTTATCACTATACTTAATCATATCAGAGACAACAGTGTGACTTCCCAGGATCTGGATATCATCAACACCAGATATGTGGATAACTTTGAATTTCCCGATGACGATTACTACATCTGTCTTACTACTACTAACAGAGTGGCAACAGATATCAATCAGAGGCATCTTGATAAACTTAACTCCACACTTGAAACATTTGAAGGAGAACTGGAAGGAAAATTCCCAAAAGATTATCTTCCCACTTCAGCAGATCTGATCCTGAAGGAAGGAGCACAGATCATGATGACCGCAAATGATCCAAGCCACCGCTGGGTCAACGGAACACTTGGCAAACTGCTCAAGATCAATCACAAGGGCGACGGCACTACCCTGCTCTGTGAACTTCAGAACGGCACCATCTGCGAAGTCAACACATATAAATGGGAAATCATCCACTATGAGTTGTATGGCGATATAGTGGTCCCTGAAACCCTCGGAAGCTTCACCCAGTTTCCCGTCATGCTGGCATGGGCAGTAACGATACATAAAAGCCAGGGTAAAACTTTTGACAAAGTAATGATAGACATGGGAACCGGTGCGTTTGCACACGGTCAGACGTATGTGGCATTGTCAAGATGCAGATCTCTTGACGGCATAGTTCTCAGAAGAAGGATCACCAGACGGGACATAATGACTGATCCGACCATAAAAACGTTTTTAAGGAAGATTGCATCAGCAGATGAGATACTGCCTCCAGATCAGGCAAAACTGCCCACACTGAAAGATACAAACAATGTCAGGCCTCTGGCCCGTTATTCCTTTGATGAATAGAGACAGCGTATTTCAGCTGTCTCTATTTAAATCTCCGATTAAAGTTCATAAACTTCTACGGTAAGTGTACCCTTACCACAGGCAGGACATTTCTTGCCATGATATGTCTGGGCAAGTAAGAATTCGCCTTTATTTCCTGTACCTTCATAATGAACAAAACAATCAGGATTGGAGCAATCAACTTTTCCGCCATATTTGTCGCCGGGCTGATTAAGACCACCGCTGACGGTGTTAAGGTCTTCATCATTCAATTCATAGCACTTGAGTGTCTTAATGATCTGATCAAGAGATTTGTTTTCCATAAATATAACTCCTTATTATGTTATTATTCTTTGTTTTCTGTTGTATCCAAACGCTGCCGTTCGACCAATTCTGCGAACAATCCTTTTTTCGCCAGCAGCTCATCATAAGTCCCATCCTCGCTGATTTTTCCGTCATCGATTACAAGGATTCTGTCGCAATGTTTGATAGTACTGAGTCTGTGTGCTATCACTATCCTTGTGCAATTCAATGCATCCAGTGCATCTGATATCTTCTTCTGAGTCACATTATCAAGAGCTGATGTAGCTTCATCGAACATGAGAATTTTGGGTTTCGGGGCAATTGCCCTGGCGATCATGAGTCTCTGCTTCTGCCCGCCGGAGATACCGCCTCCGGATTCGGAGATAACAGTATGCATACCCATCGGCATATCCCTGATATCATCGGCAATTCCAGCAGTCTCTGCCACTTCCCAGGCATCATCAACACTCATCTGGGGAGCAGAGATTGTGATATTCGAATAGATATCTCCCTGGAAGAGTTTGCCATTCTGCATTACTGTTCCGATATGTCGTCTCAGTGACTTCAGATCAAGGGTATTCAGATCCCTCCCGTCATAATAAATTGCACCTTTTTGCGGTAATTCAAAACCCAGCAGCAGACGCATTAGTGTTGATTTCCCGCAGCCAGTCTTGCCAACGATCGCAACATACTGTCCGGGAGCTATTCTCAGCGACAGATTATCGAAAATGAAAGGCATGTTGTCGTTATAGCGGAATGACACACCATTCATTTCAATGCCGCCTGAAAGCCTGGTAACAATACTCTTATTTTCCGCAACCTCAGGAACGGTCTCCAATATCGGTTTCACCATTTCAAGCATAGGCTGGATCATGGAAATATCTCCGATCATTGCTACCAGCATCACAAATGCACCCATTACATTTCCATATGCCACATTGAATGCAAAATAGTCTTCAAGTGCCACATTGGTCTTGATTGTGAAGTAATATATCACGATTGTTCCAATCAAAGATATGCATGAAGTCACAACTGTGCTGAATTTTATAACGGCAGGAGGATCATACTGAAGTTTTGCCAGTTCAGTGTATTCCTCGGCCCATTTTGAGAATGCTCTCTTCTCTGCACCTGCCAGCTTGATCTTCTGAACGCCACTTATAATGGCATAATCCGTACCTGCCTCTTTGGCATGCAGTTCCATTATCTGCCTTGAAATACGTACCTGAGCAATCGTAAATACAACAGAGAATAATAACGTGAACAGGATCACAAGAAGACCCGGGACTACGACTCCCGGCCCGTAATGGAGCATCTGAGAAATATAAACTAGCGAAAACAGTGTTGTGAAGCTTGTTGTAAGAACAACTCTTGTCATCGTATTTGTCACTTCTTCAATATACGACATACGTGCTGCAAGGTCACCGGATGGTTTGTCCTTGAAAAAAACAGCCGGAAGAGAAAGCAGGCGCATCATTCCCGCTGCCTGAACCTGAACTCTGACCTTGGAGGAAATCCTCTCTATAAGCAAAGTATTAACAGCACGGAAGATCAGCTGTGAGACCGTCACGCTGAAGAGGAATGCAAAAACACCGATAAGGAGATTGTAGCTTCCGCCTGACAGGACTTTTCCATATATAAGATTATTCGCCCAAGGAAGGAGCATACCTATCAATGAAACAATAAGTGCAGTTATTGCGACCATGGCAATATCGGTATAAGTAAAGGACTGCACGGCATACGAGGTCAGATCCTTTATACCGATCTTTTTCAATGGCAGCGATTTATAAAAGACAATTGCTTCATCCGACAGATATTCGGATGTTTTACTGCCGACTTTTACCCGTTTTCCCTGTTCATAGTCATAATACGAGTAGCCGAATAACTTTTCAGGAACGAGAGCAATGGGAGTTCCGTCTTCTCTGGTCACTCCAAGCATAGGACCGATCGAGTCCTTATACCAGCCGTCCTCAAGATTGACAGTTCTGTACATGATACCAGCGGGTCTGAGCTGATATTCAAGCTGTTCATTGATATCAGTTATGTCATCAGGCATAGGAACAGGCCTGGCATGGAAGAATTTCAGTATCTCTTCTATGGCATTTTTTGTTTTAATCCTGTCATTTTCAAGAGCACGTGAGATCTTTTCGCCCATGACGATGCCAGCCATGGAGAACATGGAATTCTGGAATTCCTCATCATCCATCCGTATACGTTCTCTTATCTGATCATCATACAGTCCCATATTAATCCCTCTCATCAGTCACTGCTGACAAGTTTTGTATATAACCCGCCTTTTGCATAGAGTTCCTCGTGATTTCCACGTTCCACGACTTTGCCATGGTCAAGAACAATGATTTCATCACAGTCTCTGATTGTGCTGAGACGGTGTGCGATAACAACTGAAGTGATTCCACGGTCGGTAATTGATTTGACAACACTGCTTTCAGTCTGGGCATCAAGAGCAGAGGTTGCTTCATCAAGAATAACAATAGTCGGGTCCTGAGCAAGTACTCTGGCGATCTCAAGTCTTTGACGCTGTCCTCCGGAAAGGTCTTTACCGCCTTCTGTGATCCTATACTGATAGCCGCCGACTCTCTGCATGATATCATCATGTATCTGTGCATCCCTGGCAGCCATGATCATCTCAAAATCCTCAATCGATAAGTCCCACATCTTTATATTATTGGCAATGGTATCTTCAAAAAGAATGATATCCTGGTCAACAACAGCCAGTGATGATGTAAATATACTGCGGTTGATCTCTTCTATCGGTTTTCCGTCAAAAAGGATCTCTCCGCTCCATGGCTTGTAAAGGCCTGAGATCAGTTTTGAAAGAGTTGACTTGCCGCTGCCGGAGGAACCGACGAAAGCAATGCATTGCCCCGGCTCGATCGTCAGGGAAAAGTTTTCGATCAAGGGAGGAGCCATACGGGAATAGCCGAAAGTGACATTTTTCAGTTCTATTTTGCCTGTCAGTTTATTGAATTCCATATCATCGGGATTTGCCTGATCAGGATATTCTATGTCCGTCGGATAATTCATGACATCCTCAATTCGTTCCATAGAAGTACGCATTTCCTGCAGCATCTGGGATGCTGAGATCAGCTGAGAGGCAGGACCGAGAAATGCATTCAGGAAACCGGAAAAAGCGGCGATCATACCGACTTCCCAGTCGCCATTCATACAAAGATATACACTGAACATGAAAATAACAGCACTGGTAAAAGAAGATACTATCTGCGGAATAAGTCCGAGATAGGCATTCAACTTAGTGTATTTGACAGTTCCATTGCTGACACTGGCCTGATAACCTGACCACTTCTCGAAGAATCCGTTTTCAGCTCCGGATGCCTTTATCGATTCAATCATTTCGATTCCGGCTACTGTATTGCCGGAAAGCTTTCCCAAGTCACGTGATTTTACTCTGGTGAGGTTGACTCTTTTCCTTGAAATCCAGAAAGACAGAGTACTGTTAATGACAACCGAAGCAAGACCTATCAAAGACAGCACCAGTGAGTACCTGACCATGACGAACAGGTAAAATATCATCATGTACAGCTGAATCACCAGAGGTGCAAATCTTTGGATCAAATCACTGGCAATGGTTGCATTCTGCTGTCTGCGCATTGATATATCCCCTGCCAGACGCTGGGAAAAGAATTCCATTGGAAGTCTGAGAACATGCCACACATATGCACTGTTTGCAACGATAGCCATCTTGCCATTCGCTTTGAGCGTATATATAGCATGTATCGATGCAACCACTACCTGCATGATCGCCAGTCCGGACATTATCCATATAAACGGCATCAGCCATTCAGGGTTGAGCCCTGTAAGAATTCTGGATACATAGGCATTTGTCATACCTGGAGTAATAATACCGATAAATGAAGTGATAACAGTCGTAATAACGACCAGAGCAAAGGAAGCACCCGCACCTCTAAGTCTGGTTCTTGCAAACGAGTAAACACTTCTTTGCTGTCCTGAAGGTTTGAAGTCTGCCGAAGGCTGGAACACCAGACATATTCCGGTGAATGATTTATCAAATACTTCCATGGATACGGAATAAGTACCCTTTGCGGGATCATTGATGTAGGCCTTATTGCCCTTAAAACCATTAAGAACAACAAAATGATTGAAATTCCAGTGAATAATACAGGGAAAAGTCCCATCAGTTCTCAGGACATCAGGTTCGTAACGGTATCCTTTAGCCTCAAGGCCATACAATCTGGCAGCAACCAGCATGTTCTTGGCATTTGAGCCGTCACGGGAAACGCCGCAGTCCCTTCTTACCTGCTCCAATGGTACCCACTTACCGTACCAGGCAAGAATCATAGCCAACGCAGCAGCTCCGCATTCGAGAGCTTCCATCTGCATGACTATCGGAACATCCGCCACACCTTTATTTATCGGTGCCTTATTGATCTTACTCATAACTAATTAATTGATAATAAAAGAAAATAGACTAGTTCCGTCCACTTTGGTCATTAACGCAAAAATTAAAAACCCGATAAGCAAAATTGCTACTCCGGCAAGAATGAGCCATACGCTCGGACCTGTGACATGGATATAACTGTTGAGCTGTTCCGGTGAGTTCACACGGTCAACACTCTTTTTCCTGAATACAGATTCCTTCATTATGGTTCTCCTTATCAAAGGATTAAATTGTATATAAGCGTGAATACCCTTTTAATTTACGCCATTTGCGGTCATCCGTAAATACGCTGTACTTTTATGAATGAATAGAATTGACTGTCGGCTATTTATCTTCATCGTCGGTAGTAAGAACACTGAGGAATGCTTCCTTGGGAACTTCAACCTTTCCGATAGTCTTCATCTTTTTCTTGCCTTCCTTCTGTTTTTCAAGAAGTTTGCGTTTTCGTGTAATATCTCCACCGTAACATTTGGCAAGAACATCTTTTCTCCGTGCCGCAATATCCTCTCGTGCCAGTATTCTTCCGCCGACACAAGCCTGGATAGGTACCGTAAACAGATGTCTGGGTATAACACCTCTCAGTTTATGAACAAGATATCGTCCGAGTGCTGTGGCCTTTTCAGGCGGAACGATACGGCTGAAGGCATCGACCATCTCCCCGTTAACAAGGACATCAAGTCTGACAAGTTTGGTCTCACGATATCCTTCGAGTTCATAATCAAGCGAAGCATAGCCTCTGGTCCTGCTTTTAAGTCTGTCGTAGAAATCAGTAATGATCTCCCGAAGCGGCATATCATAATCAAGCTGAACTCTCTGGTGGCTCTTATCCTCACCCATGGCAATACCGATATATTCAGTATGTCTGTGGATACCGCCGCTGTTTCTTTCCATTTCCATAACAGTTCCGATATATGCAGCCGGAGTGATGATATGTACATTGACCCATGGTTCCTGGATGGATGTTATCTCGCTGGGATCAGGAAACTCCGATGGATTATTGACCATAATGATTTCGCCGGTATTCTTGGTGATCTGGTAGCTGACACCGGGAGCAGTAATAACAAGTTCAAGTCCGAACTCACGTTCGAGTCTTTCATACACGATATCCATGTGCAAAAGCCCGAGGAAACCGCATCTGAAACCATGTCCCATGAGAGGAGAATTCTCCATCTCAAAAGTCAGAGCCGCATCGTTGAGCTTAAGCTTTTCAATGGCATCACGCAGATCCTGATAATCTGAAACCGATGTCGGAAAAATACCTGCAAACACCATTGGTTTTGCAGGAGTATACTTGCTCAGTGCTTCCGCAGCCGGTTCCAATTTATTTGTGATGGTATCACCGACAGGACAGTCACCGACCTGCTTGAGACCAGTTGCGATATACCCTACTTCTCCGCAGTCCAGTCCGTCGACCGGTGTTTCACGCGGTCCGAAATAGCCTGCATCAAGTACTTCAACTTCAGTACCCTGGGCCATAAGCTTAATCTTATCTCCGCGCTTGATGCTGCCGTCTACAACCCTGGTATAAGCGACAACGCCCTTATATTTATCGTAATGTGAATCGAATATCAATCCTCTGGCAGGGGCATCAGGATTACCATGGGGAGGAGGTATCTGTTTAACGATCGCTTCCATGAGTTCATGAACACCCTCTCCTGTCTTTCCCGATACCTTGTAGGTTTCATCTTTCTTGTAACCGCGTACGCTTTCAACTTCACCCATGACACGGTCGACCTCTGCGGTGACCATATCGATCTTATTCAGGGCAGGAATTATCTCCAGGTCGTTATCCATGGCGAGATAAACATTGGCAAGAGTCTGTGCCTGTATACCCTGAGTGGCATCAACCAGAAGAATCGCACCTTCACATGCAACCAGTGTTCTTGAAACCTCATATGAGAAGTCTACATGCCCCGGAGTATCGATGAGGTTCAGCATGTATTCCTCACCGTCATCCGCCTTGTATTTCAGTCTTATTGCCTTGGCTTTAATAGTGATGCCGCGTTCTTTTTCGAGATCCATGCTGTCGAGGACCTGCTCGCTCATCTCTTCACGACGGAGAGCACCGGTCATCTCGATCATACGGTCAGCCAGTGTGGACTTACCATGATCGATATGGGCAATAATACAAAAATTTCTAATATGACTCTGATCCATAATCCTATTCAATAAAACGGACGAATACCTGATTGCCAAGCAATCTTCCCTTTTTCGTCAGTTTGTATCCAATCTCTGTTCTTTCAATCAATCCGAGTTCGGCAAGGTCCCGAATCTCATTCTTATATTTATCTTCGAATTCTACATTAAAAATGGTCTTTATGTCATTGATGCTGACACCCTTGGCCATTCTTAAAGCCAGCATGACCGTTTCTCCCAATATCTTTTCATCATCGAGTTCTTCCCTGAATTCTTCAGGAGAATCACCTTTTTTCAGTGAATCAAGATATTTAGTAATATCCGAAGTATTTGCAGATCTCACTCTTCCCATGCATGAATGGGCTGCAACTCCGAATCCCAGATAATCTCCCCTTTCCCAGTAATTCACATTATGCTTTGATTCATATCCCCGCTTTGACCAGTTCGAGATCTCATACTGTTCGAAAGGGATTCTGATCTTATCAATGAGTTCGTATTCATCAGCTTCCTGATCTTCAGAAAGGGGAGCTGCTTTTCCTTCAGCGATCTTCTTCCCCAGGGGAGTATCATCCTCCAGCGTCAGCGCATACATGGAAATATGCTCAATGTCCATTGAACTTACTTCCCGTAAAACTTTTTCCCAGGTATCGATACTTCTCTGCGGCAGTCCGTAAATCAGATCGCAGCTCACATTATCGAAAACCTTTGAAGCATCCTTTATCGTCTGCAATGCAGTTGCCCTGTCATGTATCCTTTCAAGATATCTGAGGTCATCATCGTCAGTACTCTGTATTCCCAGACTCAGCCTGTTGATACTGCATTCCCTGAAATCCCTGAGCTTAACATGGTCAACTGTTCCGGGATTTGCCTCCATGGTTATCTCACCATCACCGGCAACATCACACTTATCATAGATGGTATCCATGATTTTATAGATATGCTGAGGTCTGAGAAGACTGGGAGTGCCGCCTCCGAAATAAACCGTTTTAACCTTTCTGTTTCCTGTATCCGCTTTTCTGATTTCTTTAATCAAAGCATCAACATAGCCATCATACAGATGATCACACTTTTCGTATGATACAAAGGAGCAGTATCCGCATTTCTTCAAACAGAATGGTATGTGTATATAAAGTCCCAGATCTGAACTTTTAGGATCGTACATGGAGTTTTCCTACACTCCACGGTACTGGTTTGTGATCGGGAACCTTCGGTCTCTTCCAAAGGATCGGGTTGTAAGCTTAATGCCGGGAGGGCCCTGTCGGCGCTTGTATTCGTTGAGATCCACCAGCCTGGCGGTCTTCTTGACGTCAGCCTCGTTGAATCCCATCTGAACTATATCATCAACACTAAGATTCTTTTCAACATAAGCACTGAGGATCGGATCAAGAATCTCATAAGGAGGAAGGAAATCACTGTCTTTCTGATTAGGTCTCAGCTCAGCCGACGGAGCTTTCTTAATAATATTGATAGGAATAACTTTGCTTACAGAATTCCTGTATCTGGCAATTTCATAAACTTTCGTCTTGGGAAGATCCTTAATAACAGCAAAGCCTCCGGCCATATCACCATAGAGAGTCGTATAACCGGTGGCAGTTTCACTCTTATTTCCTGTAGTCAGGACAAGCCATCCGAATTTATTGCTGAGCGCCATCAGGAAATTACCCCGGATCCTGGCCTGGATATTCTCTTCAGTGGTATTTACAACAGTACCTTTGAATACTTCCTTCAGGCTGTCAAGATAGGCCTTGTATACCTTCTCAATGGGAAGGACCATCAAATCGATCCCCAGGTTATCACACAGATCACGTGCGTCATTGTAGCTTTCATCTGATGAAAAACGGCTTGGCATTGCAACACATTTAACTTTGTCTTTTCCAAGTGCATCAACAGCGATAGTGGCGACTAATGCTGAATCCATACCGCCCGATAAACCGACCACAACAGTATCAAATCCATTCTTAACAACATAGTCATGTGTTCCAAGAATAAGCGCTCTGTATATCTTCCTGGCATGGGTCAGCTTTTCAAGCTTTTGTTCCTTGATCTTTTTCTTGGTCTTAGGAACAAATTCATCACAGATCGTAACGATTTTACCGGTCTGTTCATATTCAGGCACTTCAATATCAGAGAATATGATATCTTCCTTGAGTTGTTTTGCCCCTGTTTTGATCTCCCCGTCCGGAGTAAGTACCATGCTTGTACCGTCAAAGATCATTTCATCCTGACCACCGACAAGATTGGCATAGATAAATGGAACGTTGAATTTCCTGGTGAATCTTTTCAGTTTCTGATAGCGCTTTGATGCCTTACCGATATAGTAGGAAGCAGCAGAAATATTGATTAAAAGCTCGGCACCTTTTGAACCCTGTTCCATAACAGGGCTTATGTCATTGTCCCATGCATCTTCGCCAATGCTGATACCGCATTTTATACCGCCGATATTGAATAACGGATTACGGGTTCCGCGTTTGAAATATCGAATCTCATCATAAATATCAAATGAAGCAATGACGCCTTTATCGTATGATGCAACGAGCTTGCCGTCATGGATAATGGCTGCACTGTCATGCAGGTTGCCGACCTTGCCTCTGGCATAACCGATTATCGCAGTGATGCCTTTAGTCTCGGGGATTATCTGATTAAGAGTTTCCAGACTATCCTCAATGAACTTAGGTTTCAAAAGAAGATCTTCGGGATGATAACCAGTTACCGCAAGTTCGGGAAACACAACCAGATCGCAGTCTGCATTCTTTGCGAGCTGAATATCAGTGATAATCTTATCTCTGTTCCCATTCAGATCACCCACAGTGGAATTGATCTGGGAAACTGCAACTCTGATATGTTTCATTTGTATTCTGATTTCTAAAGAAGAGGAAGATATCGATTGATCTCGTATTCAGTGATCTGAGTACGATATTCATCCCATTCTTTCTTTTTGTTTTCAATGAATGCTCTGAAAATATGCTCACCGAGAGCTTCTCTGACCAGTTCACTCTTTTCTGTCAAAGCAAGAGCCTCCGCCAAAGTACCGGGAAGAGTACCGATGCCTCTGGCTTCTCTTTCCTCGGGTTTCATTTCGAAAACATTCTCTTCAATAGGTTCAGGAAGTTCAAGTTTTTCTTCTATACCCTTGAGACCGGCAGCCAGCAGTACTGTGAAAGTAAGATACGGGTTGCAGGCAGGATCAGGACTTCTCAGTTCGATTCGGGTTGCCTTTTCTCTTCCGGGTTTGTATTCAGGAACTCTGACCAGATCGGATCTGTTTCGTCGTGCCCAGGACAGATAGACAGGAGCTTCATATCCGGGAACAAGTCGTTTGTAACTGTTGACCCACTGGTTGGTAACTGCAGTAAATTCCGGAGCATACTTCAGGATACCGGCAGTATACTGTCTGGCTACCTGTGAGAGATTGAATTCACCTTTCGGATCAAAGAATGCGTTGACATCACCCTTGAACAGAGACTGATGGCAATGCATACCGCTTCCGTTCTGGCCGAAAATAGGTTTGGGCATGAATGAAGCAAAAACGTTATTGTTGAGCGCTACCTGTTTAACGACATATCTGTATGTCATGACCTGGTCTGCCATGGTCAGAGCATCCTTGTAGCGCATATCGATTTCCTGCTGTGAAGGAGCATTCTCATGGTGTGAGAATTCTATTTCAATACCCATCTTCTCAAGTCCGAGGACTGACTGCTTTCGAAGATCATTGGTCTTATCAAGAGGAGTCAGATCAAAATATCCGCCGAGATCTATGGGATCAATGGAATGGTTGTTAGCAAAGTAGAAATACTCTAATTCAGGTCCGACACAGAAGGTATAACCCATATCGGCAGCTTTCTTAAGCATTCTCTTAAGCGCAAATCTCGGGTCTCCGATATAAGGCTTGCCTTCAGGAGTCTGAATATCACAGATCATTCTGGCTACGTTTCCGGTTCCCTTGGTCTCCCATGGAAGGATCCTGAAAGTATCGATATCAGGGAAGACAACCATATCGCTTTCATCGATTCTGGCAAAGCCTTCGATGGAAGATCCGTCAAATCCCATTCCTTCATTTAAAGCCGTATTAAGTTCATTAGGAGAAATTGCAATGCTCTTTAATTGTCCCAGAACATCCGTGAACCATAATTCCACGAATTTAACATCATTCTCTTCTACTGCTCTTACGATTGATTCCTTGGTCTGTTTTTCCTTCATTATTTTCTCCTAGTTCAATGAACTGATTTAATCGATAATTATAAATTATGTATTAATTAACTGTCGAATTCTTTACTGACCTTATCCCACAGGTCTGTCATCACGTTCTTCGTATTTGCCACCCAGTCACCGCCGTCGCCGGCATCACTGACACCTCTCAGGATATATCTTTTCACTCTCAGGCCTTCAAAGGAAGCCATAAACGCATAGTCTTCCATGTCGATGATAGGTGTTCCGAGATTTAGTCCGCGGTAGAAAGATGTATCCGGGAAATCAATGACAAATCGCTGGACCGTCAGTGAATTCCCTTTGGGAAGATCCTGGAATTTATCCCTATCACATTCATAGTAGAGAGGCTGATCCGGAGACTCTCCCAGTTTGAATCCAAGAGGTCTGAGATCAACTTCCTGATATGTCTTATCAATAGCAAACATGCCTGTTGATTTGCAGCCGCAGGTGCCGATCAGATAAACGTTCTCAAGTTTGTTGCCATATTCACGGATGATCTTACTGCAGCTTTGGCTTGCGGCAACGATCCCCATACCAAGTTTATAAACGACAACGGCAAATTCTTCGTAATCAAGCAGGAAAGCCTTATCCTTGCTGATCTCCAAAATACCTTTGATGTTTGAACCGATCTTTTCTTTCTCTTTTAAAGTTATTTCCTTGAGTGCAATATACTCATCCTGTGCAGATACGCACACAACATCTTTCACATTTCCCATGAAATTCATATCAGTTACCTCTCATAATAACGATTCTTAACTTTAAAGCCTGAAAAATTCGCAATAAAGTATCAAGATTCGGAATGGTCTCAAATGATTCGATCCTAGTTACAGACGATTTTGAGATCTCACACATTTCTGCGAGCTTGCGCTGAGTGATCCCCAGTTCCTTGCGTCTGTTGACAATGATATTCACTATCTGAGCAACAGTTTCAGATTCCTTCAGATAACTTTCTGTTTTTATATCAAGATACTCTTCATCTTTCATACGCAAAAGTATAGCATAAATGCGCCCAGCAAAATGATAGACATGGATTCAGAAGTATTGTCATTGCTTCTTGCAGGATTCATTTTTGAACAGTTTGTTAAGAGCTTCTCTGCTCATAGATTTTCTTTGATAAGAACTCTACTCGTTGACTCCATAACATCCTTGTAATTCAGGCTCAAATATTCCAAGATTATCCAGCCTTATCCAGGGCCTTCCTTTCGATGCTCTTGAATTGATTCTCTCTTACTGTAATAATTTAACAAATACAGTCATACGTTTGGCACCTTATGAGAGGCAGGTTCCTCTCGGGGGGATTATTTTGTTGAATCTATCTAAAAAAGGAAGAAAAAAAGGTTTTACAATTGGAGAGCTTTTGATCGTGGTCGCGATCATTGCTATTCTTTCTTCAATAGCGATCCCTACTTTAAACAAAAATTCGGAAAAAGCACGGGAAGCATACGATGTTTATACTATGCGTCAGGCTGCTTCCGCAGCGATCCACCTGTTCTATGCCGGCGTAACTGATAAAAATAGTGCACTTGCGGCCGGACTAAGCTGGTCTTCTGATGGTGGCAGAGCACGTAACAATGCATACGGTGCATATGACCCGAGAACCGGAAAGATCTATGCCAGCAGAAATTTACTTCCGGCAGCTGTAAAAACGTATGGCAAAGGTACTACTGTCAACGGTGGAACCAAATATTCCATGGGTAATAAATATGGATCGTATAAAGCTGATGCGGATTATACTAATGCAGTTGTCATGATCTCACTCTACCCATATGGAGATCCTCCATATGCATTAATATACTGGAAGAATAATAAGAACAATACCCAGTATGTTGGCGGCGAAGACGGTAAAAATGTTCCCAAATACAGTATAAAGATTAGTTTTTTGTGATCCTCTGTCACTTCAATTCAATGATTTCTGTACCGGCTTTGCCTAGTTTGATATCTCATACCGGTCGAAAGCCCTTATGGAACATAGTCCCAGTTACACCAACTGAATTAGTCCTCCGTATTTGCCTCTTCCTGATTCAGCGAATACGGGAATTCAGGAGTAATACAGTATGCCATTGACAACGATTCAAGCAGTAGAAGAACATCTTTAACCTGGACTGCATTCCCAGAATAAATATCTACTGGTGAATTCTCTATTATTTTTTTTGCCTGCACGAAGTTCTTGTTCGTAATCTTTGAAATAGCTTTAACCGCTGCTATTGTTGCGATATTTCCTTTAGACAAAGATATGACATAAACAGTATCATCTTCCTGTTCAGGGTCTATGTAAGTTGTTGCCCAACCCCATCCGCAATTTGGGCAGGTCATCCCAACGGGTTTATTAGGATCGATGGGAAGCATTTCCGCTCCACACTTTTCACATATTATTTTATTGTTCATTTTTTCTTTCCTCCTGGATAAAATTTTATGAATTTGCCTCGATCATTTATGTCGGGTAATTGAGGATTATCTTTTCTTCTGGCAGCCACAAAGTATCTGCCATTCGAATATGCCCATACAAGTTTTGTCGGAGCTTCAACAACAACCCCCAGTTTATTAGCGAGGTTCTGAGCAAATACAACTGTCCTGCATGACTTGTCACTACTGCGTTTTATAATTATCCCTGACAAAAAAGGTCAGATGAGTAAATCAATGTTTATTCTCATCTGACCTACGACAGCGCTCATTTTCCGTGTTACTGTCTTATGAACATTACCCTTTTCCGAGTTCTTTTTTGAACAGTTTGTTTAATGCAACGCCGTCCATAGACTTTTCTTTAATAAGAACTTTGCTCATTGCCTCGATAACATCCTTGTACTTCTCGATCTTTTCCAAAGTTTCCTTATAGATATCATCGAGAACAACCTTCAGTTCTTTTTCGAAAGCGGCTTTCTGAATCATTGTTGGTTCATCGGTATAGATAAGGCCATATGTTTCAGACCATCCGCCTGCTGTCATGGAAACTGTTGCTATATCAGTAGCCTTCTTGATATCGGAAGAGCAGCCGTTTGAAATGTGCTCCGGTCCGAAGAAAGCTTCCTCAGCAGCACGTCCGCCGAAGAGTCTGGAGATATGTTTGCGCATTGCCTGAATATCATAATGGATGATTGCATCATTATCTTTATATCGTACGTAGCCGAGCGTTCCTGTTGCTTCAGGGATGATCGTGATCTTTTCAATGTTTGAATCCGATGTCTCAAGGAAGGAAATGATGGCATGTCCGAGTTCATGAACTGCTGTTCCATGCAGATCATCTTCTGTAATGTTTTCTGGAAGGATCTTTACTTCACCGTCTGAATACAGACTCTCACTCATTTCAGCGACAGTCGGAATACTGTCTATGGTCAGTTCAAGCAGTTTTCCACCTTTTCTGTTTTCAGCATGCTTGATATAAATACGCTGTATCACATTATCAACGAGTCTGCCGTTTCCGACATTTTTAACTGAATGGAAATATGTAAGAAGCAGTCTGACCTGCTTTTCAGCTTTATTATCGATTGTAAAGTTTTCCATCTTGATCTTGAATATCTCATACAGTTCTTCCTCTGAATAGTCAGGGAATTCGAATGTATAACCGATCCTTGATGAAATACCTGGATTAGTGGCAACAAAATCATGCATTTCCTGTGTATAGCCGGCAAATATGACCACAAATTCACCTTTGTGATCCTCCATGGCTTTGATAAGTGTTGCAATACATTCCTGACCATACTGGGCACCGCTGGAATTCTTCTTTCCCACAGTGAGTGAATAAGCTTCATCAATGAACAGCACGCCGCCCATGGCACGGTCGATCATTTTCTGAGTCTTAGGTGCAGTCTGACCGACGTACTCCCCTATCAGATCCTTGGCTGAACACTCAATGAAGGTATCCTTCTTCAGAAGACCAATACTATAGAAAAGTCTGCCTATGATCCTTGCAACAGTAGTCTTTCCCGTTCCAGGATTGCCGAGGAACAACATATGAAGATTGATAGGCGGAACAGGCTTTGAATTCTGCTGCAGTTCAGATCTGAACAAAAGATACTTATCAAGTGCTTTTATCTGCTGCTTAATTTTTGAAAGACCGACCAGTCTGTCAAGATCTTTAAATAGTTTATCTTTGTTTATGGAATAATCACGAAGCTTAACATCTTTTGACAGAACATACTGTGAAGCAACATATCTTGCCAGCTCTTCATTCTTCAACGGTTCAATGTCCCTTGCTGTAGGAAGCCATTTGGCAAGATGAGTCTTGACAGCATCATCCAGCGGATACGGGACCTGAGATTCAATACTTCTGATAATGCGCTCATTATCCCACTGCTTCAGGGCAACGTTATGATAGATACGCTGGAAGTTCTCATGCAGATTCAGGAATTCAGTAACATCCTTGTTATCGCCCATGATAATAACGTAGCGGTTCTCACTCAGTTTGGACAATAGTTTCAATGTATAGTCATTGATTCTCTGTGATTCGGAATCATTTTTACCATTGAGATTCAAAAACTCTCTGAGACCGGTAATCACGTAGAGATGATCCGTCCTGAGATTGCGGTATTTTAGATCACCGCCTTCTGTGTAAGTAACATCACTCCTGGATAAATCATAAAGAGTGATCTGCTTATATTCAGGAGTATAAAGAAGGCCCTGGTCCCAGAGACGGTATGCAATATATTCACAAACAGAATGCTGTCCGCATCCTCTTTCGGCCTTGATCGCAAAATACAATCTCTTTGTCAGGCTTGCTCGTCTTAGCTCTTCTTCTAAATCATCAGGATCCTCAAGACACGACTTCACAAAATCAATATTACTGTTTATCTTTTCACGGTATTCATTGAGAAGCTTGTCTCTTATCTCCAGCTGATGGAAATAGCTTCCGCGTATATGCAGGAACTGGATGTATCCTGCGAGATAAAGCAGGTAGAAACGGTGACCGCTTTCTGAAGACTCCCGTTCTGCTTCTGTCACACTGTATATCTCATCAAGATTCGAACTGGGATTAAAGTAATTCAAACCGACCCGAAGATCTGCATATGGGAAAACATTTGTTGTCGGATACAAAGACGGAACATATCCTGGCAAAAGCGTTTTAACACTTGAAAGCCCTTTATCATCCGTAACATTACTAAGGAACACCTCGCCGGATCTGGCAAGTTTCACTGCCTCGATAATGTCTTTCTGAGAAGCATATTCCAAACCGTTCTTGGGATTCCACAGGTAGTTTACTGACAAATGAAATGAATTGTGTTCATCCGATTCCTGAAGGTGATCGTTATGCCATTTACGATATTGTTTTACTGTCTCAGGGGCAGTCTTAAGTCCATAGGCAAGAGTAAACATGATGTGTACGCTGCAGAAAACCGACGTCTTCGGACATGAATTCTTTTCACAGTCAGCATAGGGAGACTGCTTCATATTGGCTTTCCACTCGTAAACACGTTCACCGGCCTCTTTATTTGCAAAGTTTGCATATTCGAGATAAGCCTCATCACCTATCTGGCGCCAAAGAGCTATCTGCATAGGGACTGTATTGATACCGCACACAGGTGAAAGAACATACGGAAAGACCAGTACCATATACTGGCCGTGTTCACCTTCATCATTCGTTGAGTCTTCCAGTTCTTTCTGCAGATAAATAAGTCCATTGTCATATAGAAAACAAAAGTAATCGCAAAGATGTGACGGATAGTATTTGATCACATCCAGATCCCATGGAAGTTTAAAATCAAAGTAACGACTCATAGGCCATATTATATCAAAGTATTAAATTGAAGACAGTCTGTTTTTACTGAATATACTAATAATGAAATACTAAAAAAACACACATTTGCATATTATCAACAATTGTTTTGCGCAATTATTGCGTATATTAATTTACATATTTGTGCAATTATTGCATAATAACCATAAAGGCAATTCGCAACTCTATTATTAAAAGAAGAATTAAGATGGTTTTAAAAGAATTAAGAAAAGAGAAAGGCCTCACCCAGTCTGAATGTTCACAATACATTGGAATACCATTGCGCACATATCAGAATTATGAAAATGATACAAGGAAAAATAATTCAATTAAGTATCAATATATACTGCAGAAGCTTCTTTCATATGGATACGTTGATGAAACACACGGAATACTGGATATCGAAACAATAAAGAATGCATGTAATAAAGTGTTTTCTGAATATGAAATCTCATATTGTTATCTGTTTGGATCCTATGCAAAAGGAAAAGCAAAAGAAAACAGTGATGTTGATCTTCTGATAAGTACACCGGTCACAGGAATGAAATATTTTGGCTTAGTAGAAAAGTTACGAGTTGAACTCAAGAAAAAAGTAGATGTATTGAATCAGAAACAATTAAATGATAATGAAATACTGGTTAATGAAATACTAAAAGACGGAATAAAGATTTATGGATAACAATAAAAAAGACACATACTATATAGAGAAGATACTAAAAGACACTGTTTTTCTAATTAATCATACAAAGAATTTAACACGAGATAACATTTCAGAAAATGAAGTTTTACTGGATTCAATTATGTTTAGACTAGTTCAAATATCTGAAAACACGAACTGTTTATCAGATGAATATAAAAACAAGCATAACAGTATTGCTTGGCACGATATAAAAGGAATGAGAAACAGAATAGTTCATGAATATGGAGAAGTAGATCTATCAATTATTTATGATACTGTAAAAACAGACATTCCTATGCTATATGAATTCTTAAAAGGCCAAAATAAATAGAAGAGAATTAAGTTAAAAAAAAGCACCCTCGAAGGGTGCTCATTTCATTTCTTTGTATTGTATGGTGGGCGATCTTGGATTCGAACCAAGGACCCCAGTCTTATCAGGACTGTGCTCTAACCAACTGAGCTAATCGCCCTTATATACAAAAAAGCCTTAACGACTGGATAGCAAAGAGAAGAAAGTAGGTTTTTAAAAAAGTTTCTATCAGTGATAGAAATTCGACCTAGGAGTAGTAGAAATCATTCTACGGTTCTCCCTAGAAAGGAGGTGATCCATCCGCAGCTTCCGCTACGGATACCTTGTTACGACTTAGTCCCAATCATTAATCCCACCCTCGGCGACTGCCTCCTTGCGGTTAGCCTATCGACTTCAGGTGTTACCAACTTTCATGACTTGACGGGCGGTGTGTACAAGGCCCGAGAACGTATTCAACGCGACATGCTGATTCGCGTTTACTAGCAACTCCGACTTCATACAGGCGGGTTTCAGCCTGTAATCTGTACTGAGGGTAGCTTTGGGGATTAGCTTCACCTCGCGGTGTCGCAACCTATTGTGCTACCCATTGTAGCGTGTGTGTAGCCCTAGATATAAAGGCCATGCTGACTTGACGTCATCCCCACCTTCCTCCTCGTTTTGCGAGGCAGTGTTGCTAGAGAAATCAACTAGCAATGAGGGTTGCGCTCGTTGCAGGACTTAACCATACATCTCACGACACGAGCTGACGACAGCCATGCAGCACCTGTGTAAGCTACTGACTTAACAGTTGGATCCCCTTTCAGTTCACTACTTCTTACATGTCAAACCTAGGTAAGGTTTTTCGTGTTGCATCGAATTAAACCACACGCTCCGCTGCTTGTGCGGGCCCCCGTCAATTCCTTTGAGTTTTAGCCTTGCGGCCGTACTCCCCAGGCGGAATACTTAAAGCGTTAGCTTCGGCACAGAGAGGGTCGAAACTCCCTATACCTAGTATTCATCGTTTACTGTGTGGACTACCAGAGTATCTAATTCTGTTCGCTCCCCACACCTTCGAGCCTCAGTGTCAGACACAGCCTAGAAGACCGCCTTCGCCACTGGTGTTCCTCCCGATATCTACGCATTTCACCACTACACCGGGAATTCCATCTTCTCCTGCTGCACTCTAGCCCGCCAGTATCGGATGCACCCTCCCAGTTAAGCTGGGAGATTTCACAACCGACTTAATGAGCCACCTACGCTCTCTTTACGCCCAGTAAATCCGGATAACGCTTGCTTCCTACGTATTACCGCGGCTGCTGGCACGTAGTTAGCCGAAGCTTATTCATAAGGTACCGTCATCATTCGTCCCTTATAAAAGAAGTTTACAATCCGAAGACCTTCATCCTTCACGCGGCGTTGCTGCGTCAGACTTTCGTCCATTGCGCAAAATTCCTTGCTGCTGCCTCCCGTAGGAGTCTGGGCCGTGTCTCAGTCCCAATGTGGCTGACCATCCTCTCAGACCAGCTACCGATCATGGCCTTGGTAGGCCGTTACCCCACCAACAAGCTAATCGGACACAGACCCCTCCTCAAGCGCATTGCTGCTTTAATAACTCTTCTTGTGAAAAGCCACCGTATGCGGTATTAGTCCTCCTTTCGGAGAATTATTCCCCACTCGAGGGCAGGTTATCTATGTGTTACTCACCCGTTTGCCACTCGATACTTGCGTATCTCGTTCGACTTGCATGCATAATGCACGCCGCCAGCGTTTATCCTGAGCCAGGATCAAACTCTCTAAACCAAACATTTAACGCTTGTTAGAGCGTTGATCTGCTCTTAAAAATTTATCTTCTCTTCGCTATCCAGTTGTTAAGGTGCTCAACAAAGCAAGAAAGATAATATCACAGGGTTTTGAACTGTGTCAAGTTTGTTTTTTCAGGCATAGTTTGTGCCTAGCAAATTGTCAGATCATCAAAAAAATTTTTGAAAATTTTTCTCCAATTTTTTCCGTGTTTATTATCTTTTTAATACTACTAAATTAGCACTTAATAGTTTTTCTTAACTTTAGTTTGCCAGAAATCTATTATACTATTATTTATTATTTAGTCAAATCAAGGAGTCTTGTGCCTGTGACAGATATAGAACAGTATGGAGAAGAACTCTCCAGGATCATAAAAAATGCCAAAGCGGATTATATTGATGCTCACATTTCAGAGGGAACAGCTTCATCGATCCGCTACAGCAAACATGAACTTGAAAATATCAATAATGCAACATCACGCGGAGGAAATATCCGTGCGATGGTCAACGGTGGCTGGGGCTTTGCCTGCTTTAACAATATGGAAGACTTCGAGAAAAAAGTTAATGCTGTCATACATCAGGCTGAACTTGCTGCAAACGGAGAGAAAGTTACTCTTGCAGATGCACCTGTCATTAAAGATCATATTACGAGTCAATATGATCCGACCGCTATTTCCCTTGCCGAAAAGAAGGATTTGTTCGATCACTACAATAATTTAATATGGGAAACATCCCCTTCCCTCCAGTCATCCAGCCTGAGATACGGAGATGCACATAAAAAACAGATATTCATTAACAACCAGGGCAGTTATATATATCAGGAAAGATCAGATATAACTGTTTCGATGTCTGCTGTTGCCAGCAAAGGCAATGATATCCAACAGTGCGGTATTTCCATAGGCAATACCGGCGACTTCAGCAAAATGACTGCTCTTGACGAAGAAATCAGGGAATCAACACGCAAAGCAATAGAAATGCTGGATGCTCCCAGGATAGACCCCGGAGAATACACTGTGGTCCTTGATCCTGTCCTTGCCGGTGTTTTTGTACACGAAGCTTTCGGTCATCTCAGTGAAGCAGACTTCACTTATGAAAATGAACAGATGAAAGATCTGATGGTCCTTGGGAAAAAATTCGGTGAGAAGAACCTCAATATAGTAGACGGAGCTGCAGTCCCCGGACTGAGAGGATCTTATAAATATGATGATGAAGGGGTCAGATCCACCAAGACATATCTTATTAAGGAAGGTATCCTGACAGGACGTCTCCATTCAAGAGAAACTGCCGGCCGTATGGGAGAGAAGCCGACCGGCAATGCCAGGGCAATCGGATATCATTATGCGCCTATCGTTAGAATGACTAACACATATATTGAACCTCAGGATGCCACTCTGGATGATCTGCTCGAGGGAATCGAACTCGGCATATATGCAAAAAACTGGTATGGAGGAACCACAAGCATGGAAATGTTCACTTTCTCTGCCGGCGAAGCATATATGATCAGACATGGAAAGATATGCGAAATGATCCATCCGGTAGTTCTCAGCGGCAATGTCTTTACAACCCTGGCAAACATTGACGGGATCGGCAACGATCTTGATATGAATGAAGGAGGTGGCTGCGGAAAGGGCGGTCAGTCACCTCTGCCGGTAACCAACGGAAGCCCGCATATAAGAATCAGACACTGCCTTGTGGGAGGTGCATAATGGACAAGTCAAAACTTATAGATGAAATCCTTGACCTCTGCAGCCGAAACAAAGCCGAATGTGATTTCTGGATCAATACAGGAGAAGTAATCCCTGTTGAATATGAAGCAAACAGACTGAAAAACATCCATACCAAGGAATATCAGGCCATATCTCTAAGAGTAATAAAAGATGGAAGAATAGGACTTTCATCCACCGATTACTTTGATGATCCAAAAGCACTGGTTGACAATGCTCTTGAAAATGCCAGATACGGGGCAGAAGCAATGTATGATCTGCCGGAAAAACAGACTATTCCTGAAGTCCCGACCTATGACCAGGCTGTTGCAGACATCACTGTCGACGAGATGGTGGAAATGGGAGGCAAGCTTATCAGTTCTGTTCAGGATATTGACCCCAATATCGTCTGTGACGGAGGAGTAGACAAGTCTATTTCGGATATGGAATTTGTGAGTTCCAAAGGCATCCATTCTTCATTCCGCGGAACAGGCCTGGATGTGTCTCTGTCAGGAACCATTATCCATGGATCTGACATGTTATTCATCGGTGACGGCCTTTCATCCCGAAGAAAAGACATTGATATGAACTTTATTATCGATTCAGTAAAGAAACAATATGAAAGATCGAAGAACACTGCCGTGATCGAATCAGGCAACATCCCTGTTATCTTTACTCCGAACGGTTTTTACGACGCATTCATTCCGGGCATTTGTTCCGGTTTCAATGGCAAAGCCGTATACGAAAAATCCTCCCCTCTTACCGGAAGGCTGGGAGAAAAAGCTTTTGATAGCAAGCTCAGCATCACTGATGATGCAACTCTTCCCTACATGGACAACTCCCGACCTGTCGACGGTGAAGGCATTCCCAGCAGGAAGCTGCAGCTTATCGAGGATGGAGTGATCAGGAATTTCATATACGACCTGAAGACTGCCAAACTTGCCGGCACCCAAAGCACAGGGCATGGTTACCACGGAGGTTCACATCCCAGTTTCACTAATGTGGTGATCGGATCCGGTACAGTTTCTCAGGAAGAAATGATTAAAGACATTAAAAACGGTCTGCTCGTTGAAGAACTTATGGGCGCGGAACAAGGCAATGTCCTGGGAGGCTATTTCAGTGGAAATGTTCTGTTAGGATATAAAATAGAAAATGGTAAAATAACAGGAAGAGTAAAAGATGCCGTTGTCAGCGGCAACATTTATGAATTACTGAAGACTATTAATGCTTTTGGCTGTGATGCCAGATGGCTCGGGGGATTAAGAACACCTTCTGTATATTTTCCTTCTGTCAGCTGTGCCAGTCACTAAAGGAGTTCACAATATGGCAAATGATTTCTGGAAGAAATTGGCTCGTCCGAAATTAAAAGAGCCTAATATGTTATGTGCATGGCCCGGCATCAGCAATGTTGCCATGCTTGCCGCAACTTATGTAGCCAAACAGCTGAACAGCAAGAATCTGGCTGTACTCAAACCCCAGTTCTTTTTTGAACCGAACGGTATGCTCGTCAGAGACAGCATCGTTGAAGGTGCTCAGTTCCCTTCCAACATGTTCATGTATTATAAAAATCCCAAAGGACGAGATCTTATCATATTCATCGGCGAAAGCCAGCCCACATCAAACACATATCCTTTCTCCCATGCAATTATCGACATTGCAGAGTATTACGATGTTCACTGCATATATACATGCGCCGCAATGGTCGCCCATATGCATCATAGTGAGATACCTCACGTGTATGGCGTCGGGACCAACGAGAAGATGATCGAAAAGCTTGCCAAGCATAATGTTCCTCTGGGCGGAAATATCCAGATCGCCAATATGAATGGCCTTATTCTCGGAACCGCACAGGAAAGAGGTATGGACGGAATCTGCGTTCTTGCAGGTGTGCCGAACTATGCTACGGGACTGAATAATCCTCCCGCAGCTCTCGCAATTGTGAGAACACTTTCATCCCTGCTTGAACTCGACATTGACATGAAGGACATGGAAAAAATTGCAGAGGATGCAAACGAAGACAGCAAACAGCTGGCAAATGATGCCATGGGAAATTACATCGATTACTTCACTGAACCCATCTGGGAAAACCCCGATGCACACAATGACGACGAGGATGATTTAAATGGTTAGTGAAGAGCTCATTAAAGCAATGGAAGTCGTCAGTGATGAAGATCAGCTTCTTACTGATGATGAAATGATAGCCTTGTCAGACATGACACAGGAAGAATTTGATTATTTTACTGAACAGTGGAATAAAATTGATCTCACCAGACGTCAGCAGGTCATCTGTTTCCTTCATGATGAAGCAGATGAGACCGCCGCCTACGACTTCAGCCGTATATATAAATATTGTTTGAATGACCATGATGAAGACGTCAGGTATGAAGCCGTGCAGTCACTCTGGGAATGCGAAGACACCTACCTCATCAACAAATTCTCAAAAATGATGATGGAAGATGACTCCGAAGATGTAAGGGAAGCAGCTGCTGAAAGTCTCGGAAGATTTGTTCTTGATACTGAATTGAACGATCTTCCGTTTGCTACTTTCCTTGAGAATAACCTTCTCTCCGTTTATTACAACGAAACTGAAGCGGACAGAGTAAGATGTATGGCGCTTGTCTCCGCAGCTCCGCTTTCATCACCTGGCATCATTAAAGCAATCGGTGATGCCCAGATGAAGAATGACCAGTCATATACGATTGCCGCTCTGACCAGTATGGGAAGAAATCTTGATGATATCTGGATCCAGCCGGTTATCAATTATCTGGATTCAGAAGATCATGAGATACTTATAGCAGCTATCAAGGCTGCCGGTGATATTGAATCCGAAGAGTTTCTTCCTCATCTGACATCACTGCTGATTGAAAAAGACGAAGAGGTCATCTATGAAGTCACAGTTGCTCTTGGTAAAATCGGAGGCAGCGGAACAAAGGATATTCTGAAATCACTCAGAAACAATGACAGCGAGAGAGTCCGTAATGCTGCCGAAGAAGGAATCGAAAGGATAGATGACAGCATATCACCGCTGACATTCAATTACGATATCAAAAAACACAATATTAACTAATGAGGTATTAAAATGCTGACTAATTATTACTTTCTTCCCACCATGGTCGGTTCACTACCCCACAAAGATGTTAAGAAAGCCTTCAAAGTCGTAAAGGATACTTTGAAAGAAGCACCTGCATTTCCTCAGCTTCCGAACAGAGATCCAAAGGAAGGCATGATATTACAGACGGCAATTGGTCTTCCGGGACTTAAAGTCCAGGATGGAAAGTGTATCCTGGACATTGAATCTGCTGACATGAATGAACTGCAGGATTTTATTACCCGTATAAAAAATGATGACCCTTCAAAATCAGCCATTCCTGAAGATGCTGCTGCAGGTCTTTATGAAATGATCAGGAACGGAACAGATAATCCTTTGTTCATTAAAGGACAGTTATGCGGTCCTATCACACTTGCAGCAAATATCTATGATCCTGAAGGCAATAACCTGCTTGGTGATCCTGAAATACTGACACTTATAACCAAGCATGTCAGACTGAAAGCTATGTGGATGGACCAGTTGCTGAGGAACTACGGTCAGCAAACTCTGATTTGTTTTGATGAACCTTCATTTACGGAAATTGAAAAAGTTGAATACGGGCTCTCATATGACCATGTTATATCCATACTCAGAGATGTTTTCAGTGCAGTCAGCGGTAATTCCGCTTTCCACTGTTGCGCTGATATAAACTGGCCTGTGGTAATGGAAGCAGCTCCGAACATCATCAGTTTTGATGCCGTGAAATACGGACAGCGCATGTTCCTCACTCCCCTTGCAGTTTCCACCTACCTTGAACTGGGAGGAAGTATTGCCTGGGGTATTGTTCCGACTGGAGAAAGCCAGCTGAACTCTCTGACTGTTCCCCAGCTGGCATTTCAGTACAATGCACTCATGCTCGAAATGATCAACCACGGGATCGACAGCAAAGAGTTGTACAGCAACAGTCTTATAACACCTGAATGCGGTCTTGCATGTCTTGATGAAGCGACAGCAGAGAAAGCTCTTCAGATAACAGTTGAACTGTCCAACACGCTGAGATCCCTGCTTGAAGAATAAATAGCGTTATTTTGATTTATCGTCTATACTGAATAAATCGTTAAGAAGATCTTAATCGATCATAAGGAGATTTATATAATGAGCTCAGAATTCGAAGAACAGAACAGCAAACTTTTTGATGAAGTTTGGAACAATATGGAAGAAAAACTTCCCAAAGTAATCGTCTCACCGCAGGAGGACAAGTTTCTTCATTCACTGGCCATGGGTGGCACAGTTGCGGCTGAGCTCTTTGTAAATAATTGTGCCGGTATCCGACCTTACTGGAGAGAGGGTTCCCTGGTCAAAGCAAATGAGACCTGTCTCTTATTCTCATTCCTCATGCTCAGCCAGACCTACAGATGGATCAATACTCAGCCTGATCATGATGAGACTTCCAATCTTCCCAAAGAAGTAATCAGCACCAAGCTTATCTATATTTTTGATACAATCGCAGAACGATGGATGGAAGAATTCCAGAAATTCGATGCCCAGTTCAATTATGATCTGGATAATCATCCTCATATCATCCATCTTTCCGGGCTTGTAATTGCCAAGTTATGCTCAGCTTACGGCCATCAGTGCCTGGACTGGTCCAAAGTTAATTTCCCTGTACATGAGTTCAAAGATATCGTTCAACCTGGAGTATTGATCGATGGGGCTCCTCTCCGAGACCAGCAGGATATCAACGTCGTTGCAACAGCCATTTCAACCGGCATCGATGCAATGAACAAGTATATGGAACAGGAATAACCCGGTAATGGACTTGTCCGGTTTACTGAAAGCTCTAGAGAGTCCATCCGCATACCCGCATCAGACAAAAGAACAGATAGAAATCATCCAGACTCAGATGTCAGTGATATTTCTTACTGGTGATTATGTTTATAAACTTAAAAAGCCTGTCGACCTGGGTTATGTAAATTACACCACACTGCAAAACCGAAAGTATTTCTGCAATCAGGAAGTCAGACTTAACAGACGACTTGCACCCAATGTATATCTCGGTGTGGAACCGGTAACTCTTTCTTCTGACGGAAAAGTTTCTGTCGGAGGCAATGGAGATATTATCGACTATGTTGTAAAAATGAATCTCATCCCGCATGAGAAATGCATGGATTACCTGCTGGAAAAGGATGCAGTGACTCCCGAAATGATGCGAAAGGTCGCAGATGTCATGTCGGATTTCCACAGTAAAGCAGAATCTTCAGATGAGATTTCAAAAATAGCTGACCTTGACACACTGAAATTCAATATTGAAGAAAACTTCACTCAGCTGGCTCCGTACATCGGAAGAGTATTCAGTCAGCGGCAGTACGACAATATCTGCAGTTTTACCCGCGGTTTTGTTGATAAGAACGGATCTCTGCTGGTTAAAAGAAACAAAGAAAACAAAGTCAGGGACTGTCACGGTGACCTGCATGCCCAGCATATCTGTTTTGATGAACCGATCTTCGTATTCGATTGTATCGAATTCAATGAAAGGTTCAGATGTGTCGATGTTGCATCCGAAGTATCTTTCCTGTGCATGGATCTTGACCATTCCGGTCATGGAGATCTTGCACTCGAATTCCTGAAGGAATACATCAATAAGAGCGGAGATACCGAGATATATAAACTCAACCGCTTCTTCAAATGCTACTATGCATGTGTCAGAGCAAAGGTGAACTGTTTCCAGCTCGATGACAAGCTTATCAGTGAAGACGGAAAGAAAAAATGCTTTAAGCAGGCCTCATCATATATCAATCTTGCAGAAAGCTACTCGAAACGTCCGAAACTGATTATCAATTACGGAACAGTTGCCTGCGGAAAATCCAAAGTATCAAAGGAACTGGCAAAAGAACTCGGACTGGTTTACATATCGTCAGATATCACCAGAAAAAATCTTGCCAATGTTCCCATATACGATCATAAAAACAAAGAATTGAACACAGGTCTGTACGGTAACGACCAGACGGCAAAAACATATTCAGCAATGTTCAGCGAGGCAGAAAATGCTCTCACACACGGATATTCGGTTATCCTGGATGCTTCATTTCTGAAACGTTCTTTCAGAGAGGAAGCTCATTACCTCGCAAAGAAAACAGGATCAGCCTTCTACTGTCTTAAATTTGAAACGACAGAGGAACAGACCCGCATCAATCTTGAAAAGAGATCCCATCATCAGACTGCATCAGACGGTTCCTTCGATGTATATAAAATGCAGCTGGCATCATTGGAAGAACCTGATGAGATTCCTGCGTCATCACTGATAATTGTCAGTTCTATGGACTCATTAGGTGATAAAATAATAAAAATACTGGATAAGATAAACGATGAGAACATATAACATTAAAGACATTAACCTGGCCGATGAAGGCAAAATGCGTATTGAATGGGCGAAAAGAGATATGCCCGTTCTGACACTTATCAGAGAACGTTTTGAAAAGGAAAAGCCTCTTGCAGGCATCAGGATCGGCGGATGTATGCACATCACGACAGAGACCGCCAATCTGGCACTTACTCTTCAGGCCGGCGGTGCAGATATCGTAATGTGTGCATCGAATCCCCTTTCCACTCAGGACGACGTAGCTGCTGCACTCACCTCAATGGGCATCTATATTAACGCTATCAAAGGTGAGGATGATGCAACATATTACAGTCACATCAATGCAGTTCTCGAACATGAACCTCAAATAACAATGGATGACGGTGCCGATCTTGTGACGACACTTAATACAAAACGAAGAGATCTTCTTAACAATATCATCGGCGGCACTGAAGAAACCACAACAGGAGTCGTAAGACTTCAGTCTATGGAAAAGAACGGACGTCTCGAATATCCGGTTATTGATGTCAATGATGCTCAGACCAAGCACTTCTTTGATAACCGATACGGCACAGGTCAGAGTACAGTTGACGGCATCAACCGTGCGACCAACATACTCTGGGCAGGAAGAACTGCCGTTATTTCAGGTTACGGATGGTGCGGACGAGGTCTTGCACTGAGAGTTAAAGGTCTTGGTTCGAAAGTCATCGTCTGCGAAGTCGATCCGATAAAAGCACTTGAAGCCGCCATGGAAGGCTATGAAGTCATGCCTATTGCAGAAGCAGCCAAGAAAGGCGATATATATGTCACCGTCACAGGAGACAAGAACGTTATATCCGAAAGTGCTTTTGCCAACATGAAAGACGGGGCAGTAATGGCCAATTCCGGTCATTTCAATTCAGAAATAGATATCCCTGCGCTGACAAGAATGTCAGTATCACATAGAACAGTACGTCCGATGGTCGAAGAATATACCATGCCTGACGGCAGAAGACTCAATCTGATCGCTGAAGGAAGACTCGTCAACCTCTCAGCTGCAGAAGGTCACCCTGCTTCAGTAATGGATATGTCCTTTGCCAACCAGGCGTTAAGTGTCGAATACCTGATCAAAAATCAGGGCAAACTCACCAAACATGTTTATGCAGTTCCCGAAGACATTGACCGCAGCATTGCTGAGCTCAAGCTTAAAGCTATGGGAATTGAAATAGATACCCTTACAGAAGAACAGATCGCATATCTGAACGGGTGGGAAGAAGGCACTTAAACTTATGGAAAAACCTGATATTAAATTTGGAACTGATGGCTGGAGAGCCATCATCGCTGATACGTTTACAATTGCAAACGTTAAACTGTGTGCACAAGCGACAGCAGATTATCTTCTGAAAAAAGAAAAAAAGCCATCGGTCGTTATCGGCTATGATACCCGATTCGGCTCCCCTGCTTTCGCCAAAGCAGCCGCTGATGTCATGGTTGCAAACGGCATCCACACATATCTTTCACATGATCCGGTCCCTACTCCGGTAACCAGCTACGGGGTCATTACCAGAAAAGCAACCGGTGCTATCGTAATCACAGCATCTCACAACCCTGCTTCATATAACGGTTTTAAAATCAAATCATCTGACGGAGCATCGCTTCCGATTGATGATGTCGCAATCATTGAAGCAAACATTAAACAGCTCGATTATTCTGACATTAAATCCGTCAATGCAACCGAAACCCTTAACGGTTTATTTGAATATGTTGATCTTTATGAGGACTACTACAAACATGTCGCTGAGCTGGTAGATCTCAATAACATCAGAAACTCCAAACTGAAAATTGCGGTCGATTCCATGCACGGAGCAGGAATCGGCTATCTTAAGAAAATAATCAACGGAGCAAAGGTTTCAGAGCTTCACAACGACATCAATCCAAACTTCCCTGACATGAATCAGCCCGAACCGATTGATGCCAATCTTCACAAAATGGAGTCTTTCATCAAGAGTGAACATTACGACATAGGTCTTGCAACAGACGGAGATGCAGACAGACTTGGAGTAATAGATGAAAACGGTGTATACCTGACTCAGCTGCAGGTCTACGCCCTTCTCGCATACTACATGCTGGAAGTCCGCAAGGAAAAAGGCATGATCGTAAAGACTATTACAACCACAAATATGCTTTACAAGCTCGGCAAGCTTTATGACGTTCCTGTTGAGGAAGTAAATGTAGGCTTCAAATATGTAGCTCCTGTCATGATCAAAAACAATGCTCTGATCGGCGGAGAGGAATCAGGAGGATACGGATTCCGCGGACATATCCCCGAAAGAGACGGTATTCTCGCAGGTCTGTTCTTCATTGATCTTATGATCCGAACCGGAAAGAAACCTTCAGAACTGATCAACAAGCTTTATGATCTGGTCGGTCCTCATTATTATGACCGGGATGATGTTAAGTTTGATGAATCACAGCGATATGAGATCATTCAGAAACTGGCAGCCAACCAACCGAAAGAGATTCTCGGTGTCAAGGTTGACCATGTAAGGACCGATGATGGATTCAAGTATTATCTTGAAGACGGTTCGTGGCTTCTCATCAGATTCTCCGGTACTGAGCCTTTGCTGAGGATCTATACAGAAACCGACTCAAAGGAACGTGTCGATGCCCTTCTTAAAGAAGGTGCCAAACTGGCCGGTATAGCCTGATAATAACAGAACAATTAAGTACTAAAAAAGGGAGACATCGAAAATGTCTCCCTTTTTGATATATGCAACAAATAATAAAAGAACAGTCTAACGCTTTGTGTACTGAGTATCTTTACGAGCTCTCTTGAGACCAGGCTTCTTTCTTTCCTTAGCACGAGGATCTCGGGTTAAGAGACCTTCCGCACGAAGCTTTTCTTTAAGAGCTTCATCCTCTTTAAGAAGTGCTCTGGCAATACCCAGTGAGATTGCATCTGCCTGGCCGCTGACGCCACCGCCACAGGTTTTAACTTCGATATCATATTTGTTTAATGTATCGGTAACGTTAAGTGGCTTGCAAATGGTAATTCTCTGGGTTTCAACAGGAAAGCGTTCTTCAAGTGATTTGCCATCGATAACGATGGAACCTGAACCCGCATATAATCTGACCTGAGCGATAGCTGTTTTTCGTCGGCCAGTGCCCCAAACATATGATTTCTTAGTATTAGCCATTTCTTATCTCCTGTGCCTAATCTTTCTTAACGTTAGCGTCATCAGCATAGATGGTGAGTTTGCTCATCATGGAATCGCCTAAGGTACCACGGGGAACCATGCCTCGTATTGCTTTTCGGACAACCTCTTCAGGTTTATCTTCCAACAGATCACCCATCTTTGTTTCTCTGAAACCGCCGGGATAAGTTGAATGACGTTTGTAAGTTTTTTGTTCTAATTTTGAACCGGTCACTTTGACCTTTGCTGCATTGATAACGATAACACGGTCACCGGTATCCATATAGGGAGTATAAGTTGCCTTATCTTTGCCCATAAGGATTTTGGCTGCTTCAGTAGCAAGCTTGCCCAGTACCATGCCATCAGCGTCAATTACGCGTGTTTCGCGTTTGACTTCCTTGGCCTTAACTGTATAGGTCTTCATTAATTAAACTTCCTTTTATTAATTGCTATATTCTACACGATTTAAATATAAACCGCAGGCAGGAGCGACAGGTCCCGCTTTTGAAATCTCGGCGTAATCCAGCAAAGCCTTGAATTCATCAAGCGACATCGTCTTCTTGCCGACGCGGATCAGTGTACCCACAATAACCCGCACCATATGTCTCAAGAAAGAATTCGCTACAATCCTGTATCTGATAATATCTTTCTCTTGACTGACTTCAGACTCATATACGATCCTTCTGGAACTTTTGCCTTCATCTATTTCTGTAGTAAATGATGCAAAATCATATGTCCCTATCAACATTTTCGCTGCTTCATTCATCAATTCAACATCCAGCGTACCGGGCACCTGATATGCCCTGTTCCGCCAGACCGGTGAACGGTTGTCTGAATTGATTATGCAGTAAACATATTCTCTCAGAACAGCGTCCCTTCTCGGATCAAAGTCTGCACTGACAGTCTCTGCATTCTTCACCACAATGTCATCGGGAAGAAAGTGGTTCAGTCCGAACACGAACGCACGGCTGTCTAAGTTAGCCGTTGTCGTGAAACTGACCACCTGCCCGAAAGCATGGGTTCCGGAATCGGTCCTGCCAGCTGTACTCACTTTTATATGAGTTCCTGTCAATTTGTAAAGTGCTTCCTCAAGTTCACCCTGAATGGTAGGTTCCTTTGGCTGTCTTTGCGACCCCGCGTAACGTGTACCATCATATTCCATTGTTAACTTCCAACGAGTACCTGAGGAAAACTCATCGGAATGATTGTCTGACAAATTAATCTACCAGTTCGATCTGTGCCATCTTAGCGCCGTCACCGACTCGGGGAACAAGCTTGGTGATTCTGGTATAGCCGCCTGCTCTGTCGGCAAATCGCTTGGCATAATCATCGAAAACTTTGTTGACCACATCTTCCTTGTAAATGAAGGCAAGAGCTTTTCGTCGGGCATTGAGGTCGCCCTTTTTGCCGAGAGTGATCATCTTTTCAGCCATAGCCTGAATTTCCTTGGCTTTAGCTTCAGTGGTAACCATCTTACCATTCTCAAGCAGGCTGGTCACAAGGTTTCGGTACATGGCCATTCGTTCGTCAGTTGATCTATCGAATTTTCTTCCTGCAACTTGATGTCTCATATTATTTCACCTAGTATTTCTGCACTCTGATTAACCCTTGTTGGGGAAATCAATACCTAATGCACGTAATTTTTCTTCGACCTCAGTTCGGGACTTTACACCAAAATTGCGTAAGCCCATGAGATCCCGTTCGCTCTTGTTGAGTAAATCACCAATGGTGACTATACCACCTCGGAGCAAACAATTGACTGAACGGACTGAAAGATCCAGTGCTTCAATCTTTGTATTATAGATTTCATCGGGGATGGCAGGAGTTGAAGGAGCATCCACGCTGACAGTCTGCTTGACTGGTTTACCGAAATCAACAAATGGTCTGAACTGGTCGATCAGGATTGCTGCACTCTGGCTTAAAGCCGCCTGTGGTTCAACTGTTCCATCAGTCCAGATATCAATTGTTAATTTTTCCAAACTATTCTCATGACCTGAATGCATAGGTTCAATTTCGTAATTGACATTACGAACAGGAGAGAAAATAGCATCTACAGGGATAGCACCTACCTGTTCAGGTTCTCCCTCGCCTGCTCTGAAACCCATGTCACTTTCTACAGTCATTTCGACATAGAGTTTGCCGTTTTTCGAGTCAATTGTAGCCAAATACTGGTCCGGATTAACGATTTCGTAATCAGTTCCAACATTTATATCAGATGCATAGACAGGTCCTCGTCCTGATTTCTCAAGGATGATCTTGCCACTGGTGGCAGAAGTGACCGGTCTCAATCTGATTGCTTTAACATTCAATAAAAAGTCAAGAACGTCTTCCTTAACATCAGGAATCGGAGCAAATTCATGCTTTACACCGTCGATGAAAACTGAAGTGATTGCAGAACCGGTAAGATATCTGAGCAAAGTTCTTCTGAGAGAATTACCCAGAGTGATACCAAGACCTTTTTCCAAATCTTCAATTTCAAAACGGCCATGATGGACGTCTTGTTCAACACATTTAATTGTCGGATAAGATAGGGTAGCCAATTTTGGCCTCCTTGTTTATTACTAACGTGAGTAATACTCGACCACAGATGCCATATCGAAGGTGGCTTCAACGTCACCGGGAGTAGGCATTGTGTAGACTCGACCAGTCATTTGATTCTTTTCAAGTGTTAACCAACCGGGAATAACTTTTCCGCTGATGGCTTCTGATGCTGATTTGAAGAATTCAGTCTTGCGGCTGGATTCATGCCAGCTGATAACATCGCCTTCTTTTACGAGATATGAAGGAATGTTAACTTTCTTGCCATTAACGATAAAGTGACCGTGATTAACGAGCTGTCGAGCCTGTGATCGTGAATTGGCAAAACCCAATCGGTATACTACGTTGTCGAGTCGTCGTTCGAGTAAGACAAGAAGATTGTCACCGGTGATACCGGGCTGTCGTTCTGCTTCTTCGAAGAAACGTCTGAACTGTCGTTCAAGTAAACCGTAAGTATATTTAACTTTCTGCTTCTGTCTGATCTGTACGCCTCGGTCTGATAAACGTCGTCGTCGTGACAACTGAGGACCGGGAGCCTTGGGTCGTTTGTCGAACGTACATTTTGTTAAACATCTGTCGCCCTTGAGCATGAGCTTGTCGCCTGATCGGCGGCAGAGTCGACAGACTGCTTCAGTATATCTAGCCATTATACACGTCTCCTTTTAGGAGGTCGGCACCCATTGTGAGGAATTGGTGTGACATCTCGGATACTAATTACATGTAAGCCGGCTGCCTGAAGAGCTCTGACTGCAGCTTCTCGGCCGCTTCCAGGACCCTTGACATATACTTCGATCTGTTTTAAACCGGCAATATCCATTGCTTTCTTGGCAGCTGCGGTTGCAGCAAGCTGTGAAGCATATGGAGTGCTTTTTCGTGAACCTTTGAAACCATTCGCACCTGATGATGATGAGGCAAGGACATTGCCCTGAGGATCAGTCAAGGTAACGATGGTATTGTTGAAAGTAGCTTGGATAAAGGCTTTTCCGGAAGGTACAACCTTCTTGTCCTTTCTCCTAACCGTTTTCTTTTGCTGTGCCATCAAATATCTCCTAAATAACTACCTTTGATTATTTCTTTGCGCCACGTTTCTGACCACGTCCGGCTACTGTCTTAGGCTTACCCTTTCGAGTACGAGCGTTTGTCTTGGTTCGCTGTCCGTTAACAGGGAGACCGCGTCGATGACGAATACCGCGGTAACATCCGACATCAATCAGCCGCTTGATGTCCATATTGACCTGTTTTCGAAGATCACCTTCGACAATATAATCTTTATCGATGATTTCTCGAAGTCGGTTTAATTCCTCTTCGGTCAGATCATCGGCCTTAGTGGTTGGGTTAATGTTTGCTTTCTCAATAATCTCCTTGGCTTTGGCAGGGCCAATACCATAGATGTATCGAATTGAGAACAAAATGTGTTTATCTCGTGGAATATCTATACCAGCAATACGAGGCATTGTTTATCTCCTTTTAACCTTGTCTCTGCTTATGTTTTGGATTGGTGCAAATGTTTCGTACGACACCGTGTCGTCGAATGATTCTGCATTTGTCACATATAGGTTTTACGGATGCTCTTACTTTCATGACTACCTTCCTTAGAAAATTGAAGCTACTTAAAACGATACGTTATTCGGCCACGAGTAAGATCATAGGGTGATAATTCGACTAAGACCTTATCACCTGGCAGAATCCTGATATAATGCACTCTGATCTTGCCGCTGATATGGGCAAGAACAGTTGCTTCATTAGCTAACTTGACCATGAAAGTCGCATTAGGTAATGCCTCAGTTACTACGCCTTCAACCTCTAACGAATCCTTTTTTGCCATCTTCTTTTTTACTCATTTATTTTAGTTAAAATTTCTGCCTCCCCATTTCTCACACAGATAGTGTGTTCAAAATGAGCAGACAAACCACCATCCAAAGTGCTTACCAGCCAATGGTCGGCACCGACCTTTGTTTTCCATGTACCAGTGGCCAACATCGGCTCAATTGCCAATGTCATGCCGTTCTTTAATTCCAAACCTCGACCAGCAACGCCGAAGTTCGGAACTAAAGGATCTTCATGCAGATCCCTACCTACTCCATGGCCCGTATACTCGCGTATAACACTGAAGCCAAGGTTTTCAGCATAGTTCTGCACTGCGCTTGATACGTCTCCTAGTCTTGCACCGGCGTGAGCCCGGGCAATACCTGCCATAAGCGACCCTTCAGTCGCAGCAATCAGATTCTGTGCAAGCGCACTGACCTCACCGACAGGTACAGTAATTGCCGAGTCGGAATAGAAGCCACCAACGATTACACCAAAATCGAAGGAGACTATATCTCCATTTTCAATTATCCTTTTTCCAGGAATTCCATGAACAATTTGATCATTGATCGATATGCACACAGAACCCGGGAAACCATTATACCCCTTAAACGCAGGTTTTGCACCTAGAGATTTAGCTTCACGTTCAGCAATAATATCTAAATCTTTTGTTGTCATACCCGCTTTTACTGATTTTTTCAGCAGTTGGAGAATAGTTGCCGTGATAGCACCTGACTCTCGCATCAGCCTCAGCTGGGGTTCTCTTTTTAAAGTTATATGCATTTATTAAAGTTCTACAAGCGCATCGGTGATTCGGTGAGAAATTTCCGTTATGTCACCTACTCCGCTGACGCGGATGAGTTTCCCCTGTTTCTCGTAATATTCAATTAATGGAGCAGTATTTTTCTGATAAACATCAAGTCTGTTTGCAACAGTTTCACGTTTATCATCAGCTCTCTGGAAGAGTTCACCACCGCACTTGCAACGTGCACCCTGAGGTCCGTCAGGGTAGTTGTAAGGAGTCTGACATTCACGGCAGACCCATCTGCTTGCAAGTCGTCTGATCAGTTCTTCATCGGGAACATCAATCAATATAACTGCATCAAGTTTTCTGCCATCAGCTTCTAAAGCTTTGTCAAGCGATTCGGCCTGGCTGATGGTACGAGGGAATCCGTCCAGAATTGCTCTGCGGATTCCTTCGTTATTCATATGTGTCAAAACGGTTTTGGTGGTAATTTCATCAGGAACAAGTGCGCCGGATTTCATATATGACTCAACGATCTTGCCTAATTCGTCGCCACGAGCTACAGCTTTTCTGAACAGATCACCGCTGGATAAATGAGCCATGCTCATTTTGTCTGCAATTACATCAGACTGTGTACCCTTACCAGCACCAGGAGCGCCCAGAAAAACAACCATTAAATCTTTACACATAATCAGCTCCTATTTAATAAATCCTTCGTATCTTCGCATTGCCAGCTGTCCCTCTAACTGATTCATAGTATCGATAACAACACCGACAACGATCAGCATACCGGTTGATGAAATCTGAAGAAGCTGGACATCAGTGATCTCTCTTGCAATGAAAGGAAGAATAGCGATCACAGCCAGATAAAGAGCACCTGCCCATGTGATATTCATCGTTACACTGTTGAGATAATCCTGAGTGTGTTTGCCCGGTCGGATACCAGGAATAAAACCGCCGTTTCTCTGAAGATTACCGGGAATATCCTGCTGCTGGAACATCACCTGTGTATAGAAGAAGGTAAAAGCAAACACCAGGATGAAATAAAGACCCCAGTAGACAAGACCCAATGGCAAACTGGCACTGGATGAGAAAATATTCACAACATGCTGCCAGAAGTTAGGTTCAGTAGCACTGCCATTGGCAAAATAGCTTCCAATCATTGCAGGAAGTGAAACGATAGCGATTGCAAAAATCAAAGGAATCATGCCTGCTGTGTTGACACGGATAGGAATGATATTGGATCCGGCAGATCTGTACATTCTTCCGCCACGGAACTGGGTGCGCGCATACTGGACCGGAATCCTTCGTTGTGCTTCTGAGAAGACAACAATAGCGTAGGTTTCCAGAATAGTAAGGAGTATAAAGACGATAAGTCCAATATACTGTCCCTGTTCACCTGCGAGGAAAGCTCGTCCGATGTCTTCAGGAAGACCGGCAACGATACCAGCGAAGATGATAATGGAAATACCATTACCAATACCATATTCTGTAATCTGATTACCTAACCATACCAGAATCAATGTACCTGCAGTAAGAGTCAAAATCAGGGCAATAGTACCGAGAACTGAGGTGTCTGCCAGTGCGCTCTGATTCTGAAGTGTCACAATCTGACCATAAGCTGCAAGTGCTGCCAGAGGAATAGTCAGGATATAAGTGATCAGAGTGATCTTATCACGGCCTGATTCACCTTCCATAGCCAGCATCTGCAACTGTGGAATGACAGGCTGCATAAGCGTGATCACGATGCTTGCAGTGATATACGGGTATACGCCCATAGCAACGATACTGAAGTTTGAGAAAGCGCCGCCGCTGAACAGATCAAAAATACCTAGCATTGCGTTTGATTCCATCATCTCAGCTAAAGCAACGGAATCAACACCCGGTGCAGGAACATGCGCGAGCACACGGAACACGACCAAAATACCAAGCGTAATCAATATTCTCTTGCGTAATTCAGGCAAGCGGAAAGCATCAATTATCGCCTGTAAAAACCTTGGTGTGTTAGACTTCGCCATCTTCCTTCACCTCTGCTTTACCGCCAGCAGCTTCGATTGCTTCTTTTGCTGCGGCAGAGAATTTATCGGCAACAACATTAAGAGCTTTGTCGATTGATCCAAAAGCTAAGATTTTGATCGGTTTATCTGTATTTTTGATGATTCCTGCATTTACCAAAGCATCGGCATCGACAGTTGTGCCGGCATCAAAAAATGAAAGTGCCGCCAGATTTACTGCCTGATACTCAACTCTGAAAATATTTCTGAAACCTCGTTTTTCAGGAAGTCGCTTTACGATAGGAAGCTGACCGCCTTCAAATCCAGGTCGTGGACCTTTGCCGGCTCGTGCCTTGGCACCTTTGCATCCTTTTCCGGAATAAGTACCATGTCCGCTGCCGTTGCCTCGGCCTACTCTTTTAGCGTTCTTTCTGGAACCAGGAGCAGGGAATAATTCATGCTGCTGCATTATTCAGCCTCCTCTACATATACCAAATGTCGGACTTTGAGGATCATGCCTCGTAATGAAGGACAGTCTTCCTTGATTACAGAGTCATTGAGTCTCTTAAGTCCAAGTGAATCAATAGTGGCGATCTGATCCTTTGGGCATCCGATCGTGCTCTTGATCCAGGTTATTTTAAGTTTTGTTGCTTCATTAGCCATTATTATTCCTCCTCAGCTTTTGGAGCAGCTTTTCTCTTGGCTACTTCTGCTTTAGGATTTTTCAATGAAGCCAAAGCAATCATTGTTGCCTTTGCAACATTGGTCTTGTTTGCGCTGCCCATCGACTTGGTAAGGATGTCCTTGATACCACAGGTTTCAACAACAGCACGGATGCTGCCGCCTGCAATGATACCGGTACCCTTTGCAGCAGGCTTAAGAAGAACATCTGCGCCACCGAACTGAGCACGGACTTCATAAGGAATGGTTGTACCGTCGAGTTCAACTTTGACAAGATGTTTTCTGGCTACGGCATTGGCCTTGTTGATAGCATCAGGAACTTCGCTGGATTTACCAGTGCCGATGCCTACATGGCCTTCACCATCACCGGTTACTACCAGAGCTGCGAATGCAAGTCGTTTGCCGCCCTTGAGTACCTTGGTGACTCGATTGATATAGATCAATCTGTCATTAAGTGCAAGTTCACTGGCATCTATCTTACTAATATTTGTTTTCTC
>JAEEGH010002274.1_pt1 | contig 52171 bp, 42 predicted proteins | sample 9134181 | NCBI WGS metagenome assembly JAEEGH01 (sample SAMN16246544, study PRJNA631951) | gut metagenome | biome: gut microbiome; feature: rumen; material: DP-attached | host: Bos | place: Iran: Karaj | collected 2018-10 | reverse complement strand
GCTCCTCGAGCAGTTGGATGCAGGTCGTCTTATCCATTTGTATCTTTGCAGTCGAATTCGGCTACAAAGATACAAAATATTTTCTAATTACCAATCATCCTTTGTCAATTATCCATTAACACGTGTCGCATTCGTGGTCGTGACAATGGCCGCCAGGGGTCTCGAACTCCAGTGTAGAGTGGCTGATATTGGCTTCGGTCAGATGGTGTTTGATATGTTCCTTGATCGCTTCCAGTTCATTCAGGTCCTCGATGACGATATGGGCAGTCAGGGCGTTGTCGGTGGTGCTGATGGCCCAGATATGGATATGGTGCACCTCCTTGACATGGGGATGGCTTTTGAGCACCCCTTCCACTTTCTCCCAATCCACGCCTTCAGGGATGCCGTCCACCAACAGGCGAAGGCTACCCGTGAGCAGTTCCCAGGTGGAGATGAGGATCACGATGGCGATGATGATACTCACGATGGGGTCGATGACATACCAGCCTGTGAAAGAGATGATGATACCTGAGATGACCACACCCACTGACACCAGCGTATCGGCCACCATGTGGAGGAAGGCGCCCCGTACGTTCATGTCGTTCTTCTGGCCCTTCATCAGCAGTACGACCGTCAGGCCGTTGATGAGGATGCCGATGCCAGCCGTCCACGAAACGACTGCCCCGTTGATCTCAGCTGGCTCATAGAACTTATGGTAGCTCTCGATGAGGATGCCGCCGATGGCTACGAGCAAGAGGATGGCGTTGACGAGTGAGATGAGTACAGAAGATTTCTTATAACCGTAGGTATATTGCTTGTTGGCGTGTACCTTCGCCAATTTGAAGGCGATCAGTACCAACAGCAGACTGAACACGTCGCTCAGATTGTGACCTGCATCGGAGAGCAGTGAGAGGGAGTTCTGCCAGAATCCCACCAAGGCCTCGACAATCACATAGAGCAGATTGAGTGCGATGGAGAAAACGAAAATGCCATTGAGCGACGTCAGTTTGCCTGCGTGCCCGTGATGATGACCGTGATGGTCGTGATGGTGTTCGTGTGAATGTGCCATAATGTCTATTCTTTATCTTTTCTGCTGCAAAGGTACGACAAAGCCGATGCAACTGGGTTGCAAAAGCAATTTTTTGCCAAAAGATGTGTTATAAACCGATTATTTTGTTTATTTTTGCAACCAGAATATAGTTAAAAACCTCATCCGAAATGAAAAAGATCCTATTATTATTAACGAAGATCGTTATTGGCATCGTGCTATTGGTCGTATTGCTGCTGGTAACAGCCACCATCTTGCTGAACACCCAGTCGGTGCAGGATGACCTGGTAGCCTATGCCACCGAACAATTGGAATTAAAATTAGGTACGCGCGTGAAGATCGACCATGCCAGTGTGAACGTGTTTACCCAGAAGGTGAACCTGGAGGGTCTGGAGGTTGAAGACCTGGAGCATCGGAAGATGTTTGAATTGGGTCGTCTGTTGGTGGATGTCAACTTAATGAAGCTGATGACCAAGGAACTGGTCGTCGAGGAAGTGCTGCTTGATGATGTGAAAGCCCGTCTCTATAAGCCTAAGGATGGCCCAGCCAACTATCAGTTCCTGATTGATGCTTTCAAGAAGGATCCCAAGCAGAAGCAGGTAAAAAAAGAGCAGAAAGACTCCACGCAGAAGTCGCCTATGACGCTCGATGTCAATAAAGTGGCCATCAAGAACATCGCTTTGACTTTTAATGATACGAATCAGGTGAGCCTTGAAAGTGCCAAATATGAAAACGGCTGGTTTGGTAAACATAGTGGTGCCCTGAAGAACCTGAAAGGTCAGTGGGGCTTAATGAAGAAAAAGGGTCCTGTAACGGCTAAGTTCGCCATCGGCTCTCTCGACTATAAGGGTGAGAACACCGTCCATCACCTCAAAATCGGTCAGGTGCATTTCGCCACCGACAACCACAAGCCCCGTAAGAACCACGACCGTCCCAAGCGCGGTTTCTTCGATGTGGATCATCTCGATGTCGATGCCAATATGGATCTCACGGTGGATTACATTTCAAAAGACTCCTTGCATGCTGTCATGAACCACATGGAAGCCACGGATTCGGTAACGGGCTTCAATATCAAGAAATTCCATTTTGATGCAGGTATTATGAAAGAGAGGGTACACCTGCAACATATCATGTTACAACAGGAGACGACGGTTTTGAAGTTCGACAGTGCCAACGTGGTGTTGCCCAGCAAGAAGCTGGGGCGCAAATTCTCGTTTGAGACCTCACGCATCAAAGGTCAGACGCAGCTGCGCGACATCTCTCGTCCCTTTGCGCCTGTCCTGAAAAACTTCACCATGCCACTTGAGCTCGATGTGCTCTTCAGTGGCACCGACACCACCCTGTTCTTTAGGGATATTCATGTCTATACGCCCGACAAGAAACTGCAGATTGCTGCCGAGGGCCGTATCCTGCATCTCAAGGAGAAAGAGAAGCTGGATGTGGGCTTCCATGTCAAGGAGATGAAAGCCCAGAAAGGCGTTCCCATCAAGGTGATCAATCAGTTTGCGGTGAAGAAACTGATGTTGAATCAGCTTGATGCGCTTGGCACCATCTATTATACGGGCGATGTAGCTGTTCTCTATAAGAAAGAAGTCTTTGACGGTCAGTTGAGGACCGATGTCGGTGCGCTGGCATTCAACTTCGCCATCGACGAGAAAACCAAGTATGTCACGGGATTTGTTCATTCCAGAAAGATCAAGTTAGGTAAGGTGCTCAATATGGATAAGATCGAAGATGTGGGGGCACAGGCCAACTTCACCGTCGATATCCACAAGGCCCGCACCGCCATGATCCGTAAGAAGTACGGTGGTGGCAAACTCCCCATCGGTGAGGTCAAGGCAACCGTCTTTGAGGCTGGATACGGCGGCTTCCGCCTGAAGAACATGAAGGTGGAGTTTGCCAGTAATGGTTCCCAGGCTGAAGGTACTGTCAGCCATTCAAAGAGCATGATGGACTGGGATTGTACCTTCATCGTCAATGATGTCGATAAGAAGAACAATGTCAAGGTGAAGCCTAAGGTGAAGCTGAAGCTGGGCAACCTCTTTAAGAGTAAGAAGCAGAAAGAGGAAGATGCTAAGAAGGCCGAAGCAGCTAAGCCCAAGAAAGACAATCTCTTCCGCCAGCTGTTCAAGAAAAAAGATAAAAATAAAGACTCATCTAAGAAAAAGTAACCGGGCTTAGCCCCCGCGCTCTGCCCAGTCGCCACGGTCGAGACTACGATAACCGATGGCTTCTGCGATGTGGTGACTCTGCACCCGCTGGCTTCCTTCAAGGTCGGCGATGGTGCGTGCCACCTTCAGGATACGGCTATAGGCACGGGCAGAGAGACTGAGCCGTTCCATCGCCATTCGAAGCATATCGAGACTCGGCGTATCGGGTTCGGCAAACAAATGGATCATCCGCTCCGTCATCTGGGCGTTACAGTGGATACCCTTGAAATCCTTGAACCTCACTTCTTGTAGCTGACGAGCTTTGATGACCCGTTCACGAATCACGCTACTGGGTTCACCTGGCTGCATCCGTGAGAGTTGTTTAAAGGGCACGACCGCCACCTCGCAATGGATGTCTATGCGATCCATCAAAGGACCGGAAATCTTATTCATATAGCGTTGTATTTGTCCTGGTGTACAGACACAGTGGTGGGTGGGATCACCATAATAGCCACAAGGGCAGGGGTTCATCGAGGCAACGAACATGAATGAGCAGGGATATTCCACTGTATATTTGGCCCGTGAGATGGTGATTTTCCGATCCTCAAGCGGTTGGCGAAGCACTTCGAGTGTATTCTTATTGAACTCCGGCAGCTCATCCAGGAAGAGTACACCATTGTGAGCCATTGACACTTCGCCTGGCTGTGCCCTGTTGCCACCGCCCGTCATCGCAACCTGTGAGACCGTGTGATGCGGACTGCGGAAAGGGCGTTGGGTAATCAATGACGTGCCATTGCTGAGTTTTCCGGCTACAGAATGGACCTGAGTGGTCTCCAAACTCTCTGATAAGGAAAGGGGTGGCAAGATGCCTGGCAAACGCTTGGCCATCATGGACTTACCGCTTCCTGGAGGACCGATGAGAATGGCATTGTGTCCACCAGCAGCCGCCACTTCGAGAGCACGTTTCACACTCTCCTGGCCTTTCACGTCGGCAAAGTCGAGATCACTGGTATATTGTTGTGTATAGAATTCCTTTCTGGTATCGACCACTGTTGGCTCAAATTCCTCTCCCCCGTTGAAAAAGCTGATGACGTCCGCAAGACTATTCATGCCATAGACTGCAAGTCCATCTACAACTGCTGCTTCCCTCGCGTTTTCATGAGGTACCAGCAGACCTTTGAACTTCTCTTTCTTGGCACGGATAGCTACTGATAGCACGCCACTGACAGGTTTCAGCTGACCATCGAGACCAAGTTCGCCTAACAGCATGTATTCATGTAACATGCTGTCGTCCACTTTGCCATGGGCAGCCAGGATGCCGATGGCTAACGACAGGTCATAGCCACTGCCTTCTTTCCGGATATCAGCAGGACTAAGGTTGATGGTCAGATCGGCAGGCGATAGTTTGAAACCCACGTTTTGGACTGCTGCGCGGATGCGGTCATAGCTTTCCTTTACAGCCGTGTCAGCTAATCCTGACAGGTGGAACATTACGCCTCTTGTCAGACTCACTTCGATGGTAATGGTTGTTGCCTCCAGTCCCATCACTTCAGCACAAAATGCTTTAATAAGCATAGTATCAGGGTTTAACAATGAAAACTTTTATTCTGTCTCTTGCTTTGGCAGTAACTTGTCGATCTTATCCATCAGGTCTTTTTGGCTTAGCGAATGACCAATGATCTTGCCCTTGCCGTCGATGAGGATGTTATCAGGGATGAAGGAGAGGCCTATACGACTGAGGATGGGGGTCTCCCAGAGTCGTCCGTCGCAGATGGTGGCCCACTTGATGGAGTCACGCTCCAGCTTCTTCCGGCAGGCTTTAATGTCAGCATCGAGGCAGACGGTCAGCACCTTCAGCTTGTTGCCGGCTTCCTTCTGTTTCTTCTGCAGCTGGCGAAGGATGCCCTGCCCCTCAAAGTTGTCAGTGGTCCATACGGTGATGACGTTCACTTGGGCATTGAGGTCGGAGGATTTCACCTCTTCTCCGTTGATGTCGATGGTGGAGAAGGATGGCAGACGATCACCGTCTTTCAGGTAGCTGAGTCCTTCTATCCGTTTCATCAGGGCCTTCTGCTCATCGGTGGGCTTCTGACCTGCTTGCATCACCAGCGTCATGAGTTGCGCCGCATGCTTGTAGTCGGGTTGGGCTGACTGGATGAAGACTTTACGGATGAGATAGAGCGCGAAGGGTGAGGTGGGGTTTTCTTTGATAAATTGCTCTGTGGAGCGTGCCACCTCGGGCGGTGTCTGCTGACTGGTCTTCTTCCGATATTTCGTCAGCACCTCATTTTCTTCCGTGCCATCTACGTCGATCTCACGCAGATGTGAGACATCGCCCTCGATGGTGACTTCGGCTCCTTTCTCGCCGTAAACGGGCACTTCGGAGAAGTTGGGGAAGATCACGATGAAGGCGGTCGGCTCTTCAAGGGCCACCTCATAATGGAATTTGCTTTTGACGACGGCGACTGTATCAAGCGGGAAGTTGCCATTGATGTCACAGATGTACAGTTCGCCTTGGTTGAAACCTTTGAAAGTTCCTTCCAGAAGGAATGTCTGCCGTTTCTCTCCGCATCCCGTGAGAAGCAACAGCCCCAAGAGCATCATCAAACACCCAAATGCCTTTTTCATCTTCTTATTTGTTGATCTCCAGATCGTTTTCAGCATATTTGGCCAGGCCCTCATCTTTGCTGGTGGCACTGCGCAGTGCCTCCTTGGCATCGACGGTGTTGCCCATACGGTTATAGACGATGGCTTTCAGATAGTCGGTTGTGGCGTCGGCTTGTTTGATTTGTTTGAGTGTGGCCTCAGCCATGGCATAGTTCTTGTTCAGGATCTGAGCCAGCGCTGCACTATTGGAACAGGTGTTACCGAAGTCTTGTTCTGCCTGTGCATAGTTTCCCTTTGCCAGATTGAGGTTGCCCATGACCTCTGCCAGTCCGTTGGCATCGGTGGCTGATGCGATGAGCAGTTCGGCTGTCTTCACATCGCCGTCTTTCAGTGCCAGCAGACCTTGGTTCGCCTTTGATTCTGGCAGTTTGGCATCGATACGTAATGCCTGTGCCAGCAGACTCTTGGCAGCCTCATAGTCACCACGGGCATAGGCGATGGTGGCTAAGTTGTTATAGGCACGGGCATCGTTTGGATAAACGGTCGTTGTGAGCTTATAGACAGCTTCCTGTTCGGCTGGTGTCTCTTTCAAGGTGGCACCATAGAGCAGTTCCTCAATACTCAGTTTCTTGGGGTCGGCCTGGATCTGGTCGAGAATCTGCTCATCACTGCGACCGATGGTCTCATAATTGATGATAAGACGAGAACGGCGCAGTTGTGGCAGGATACCATCGGCCAGTTCACGGAAAGCAGTTGAGATGTTCTTGATCTGCTGTTCACGCTCCTGTGGATCCTTATACATCGCCAACACGCGCAGGATGATGTCCTTGTCCTGGATGTTGCTGGCTTTTACCAGTTCTTGGAATCCCTCCCAGTCCTGAGCCGTATATTTGGCATCCACATTGGCATTCATCTTAATCTTCTTCAACTCTTGGTTGACATACTGTTCAGATACTTTCTGACGCTCGTTGGCCAGTTTGTCGTTGATGTTGAAACCACCATCAGGTGAGGCGTATGCCGACACTTCCACATTTTCCAGGTTCAGTCCTTCGCGGTCGTCGTTGATCTGCTTGAGCATCTTCACGAACTCTTTTACTGAGTTGTTCTTCAGTTCGCTTTTGCGGAGATTGGCCTGCTGAATCAAGAACTTGATATTTGCTTCCTGTTTCTTCTTGGTGATACGCTGATAGGCATCGGTAGCCACTGCTGCCTGAGCTGTTGTAATGGTGTGGCGATAAAGTTCAGAGGTTGCAATAATGCCATCGGCCACCTTTACCTCAGGGATGGTGACCTGCTTTGACCCCAATCGCGCGTCGAAGGTCATATATAGCTCAGCCTTGTTACAGTCGGCGTAGGCGAAGTTTGTCTTCAACGTATAGTTACCACCAGTATGATACCCAATGGTCTGATTATTGTCGGTCACGTTTTCTCCCTGGAAAGTGGCTTTATTACCCTGTACACGCTCTCCGTTGGCATAGCGCAGTTCAGGGATAATGGTTACCACAGCTTTCTTGTTCATGTACTTTTCCGGGAAATGACCATTGATGGTAGCAGGAACTGCACCCTTCTGGGTTTCCAGAGGATTAGGTGTCACCGTGAAATTGTCTGCTGAAAGAGGCCCCAACTTCGAACATGAAGTAAAGAGCATCGTTGAAACTACAGTCAGAAGAAGGAACTTTTTTTTCTGCATATTATCTGAAGTGTTATAGTATTAGTGCCGCGAGCGGGACTCGAACCCGCACAACCATTTCTGGTCAAGGGATTTTAAGTCCCTCGTGTCTACCAATTCCACCATCACGGCAAACCATCTTTGCAGTCGCGAATAGCTTTCGCGAGTGCAAAGGTAAGCCTAATAATTGGAATAGCCAAACATTTTACACAATTTTTAGATTTTTGATGTTAATTCCAGGCACGGATAATGCTACCATCGAGGGCTGCATTGTATTTGAGGAGCTGACGACCGCCTGCGCCCTCGGCTACAACACCATTGTTGACATCGTAAGTGCGATTGCATTTGGCACAATGCAGTTGAAGACCGTTGTCCTGCCAGGTCAGGGGATAGTTGTAACCCCCGTAATCAGAGAGGCAGTTGGGGCACTGTCCATCCCACGCGAGTAGGGTGAAATCATAGGTGCTGGTACCGATGATGATACAGTCATTGGCACCAAGATAGTAATTGAACTGAGACTCGCGTTCCGTGGTAAGGGACACATCTTCTTTGGCGTTATCGTAGTTACGAGTGGTTTTCAGATGACGGATGCCTTGGTTATCAACATAGGTCTGTACCTGACAGAAATGGCCGTTATTGCCAAGAATGCCCGTCAGCTGACAGGGCAGGGGGTGGAGTGAGGTGTCGAAGATGAACTGGCAGCGGTTCTCACGACTGATACTGTCGTTGGCGTTGCAGGCAGCCATCATCAGACAGACGGACAAAAGAAAGAGTTTAAATTTATTCATCTGCCTAAGAGTTTACGCTCCGCTTCTGTCATACGCTCAAAGTGGAAGCCATCAAGGGTCTGTTGCATGATTTTGCCGATTTCATCGTTACAGAGGTTGCCGATGGAACCCTCATGGGTGTGATGGATCTCGTGGTTGGCCTGGAACTTGCCGGCTTCAATGTCGAGTCCCACCTTCTTATAGGCATCGCGGAAGGGCATGCCGTCGGCGGCCAGACGATTCACTTCCTCAACAGAGAACATCGGGTCGTACATCGGGTTGTCGAGGATATGCTCGTTGACCTCTATCTTATTAATAATGTAGGCAGTCATCTGGAGACAATCCTTCAGTTCATCGAAAGCAGGGAGGAAGACTTCCTTGATAATCTGCAGGTCGCGGAAGTAGCCACAGGGCAGGTTGCTCATGATGAGCATCACCTGTTGGGGAAGCGACTGGAGTTTGTTGGATTTGGCACGAATCAACTCGAAGACATCGGGATTCTTCTTATGAGGCATGATGGATGAACCCGTGGTGCACTCTTTCGGGAGTTTTACGAATGAGAAGTTCTGGGAGTTGAACAGACAGGCGTCGAAAGCCAGTTTGGCCAGCGTACCGGCGATGGTAGCGATGGCGAAACCGACATTACGCTCCATCTTTCCGCGCCCCATCTGGGCATAGACCACATTGTAATCCATCGAATCGAAACCCAACAACTCTGTGGTCATCGTACGATTGAGCGGGAAAGAAGAACCATAGCCTGCTGCCGAACCAAGGGGATTGCGGTTGGTCATCTTATAGGCGGCCTGCAGGAAAAGCATGTCGTCAGTAAGGCTCTCAGCGTAGGCACCGAACCAGAGACCGAAGCTGGAGGGCATGGCAATCTGAAGGTGGGTATAGCCTGGCATGAGCACATCCTTATATTGGTTGCTCTTCTGGATCAGTTCGTCGAACAGGATCTTGACGCCATCAGCGATCTCCTTCAGTTCATGACGTGTGAAGAGCTTCAGATCCACCAACACCTGATCGTTACGTGAACGACCAGAGTGAATCTTCTTACCCATATCACCCAGACGACGGGTGAGAATCATCTCCACCTGAGAGTGGACATCCTCGACACCCTCCTCAATCACGAACTCACCACGTTCAGCAGTTTGGTAGATGTCCTTCAGCTCAGCAAGCAGTTGGGGAAGTTCATCATGCTCCAGAAGTCCGATGGATTCGAGCATTGTGATATGAGCCATGGAACCCATCACATCGTATTTGGCCAGATAAAGATCCATCTCACGGTCACGTCCGACGGTGAAACGCTCTATCTCTTTGTTGACCTCAAAATTCTTTTCCCAGAGTTTCATCTTTTATTTTTTAACCTTTACACGTAATGGATCTGTGCGAGGGCATCGGCAATCTTCTCGACACCATCTTGGAGTGGCTTCTCGACCATGCTCTTGATGAAGGGGTTGAGTTCTGCCTTCACAGTGACCTTCATTTTGGAGTTATTCTCGTCAACGGGCAAGACCTGTACCCATACATTGAAGGGAACAGGTGACTGTACCGTCTCGAACTTGATACATTTGGGCTCCTCACGGTCACAGATACGGAGTTTGAGCTCACCGACAGGAGCCACGTTGAGGCTCACAGTATCCTGGTCGAAACTGAAGTCACTGACTTTATCCTCAGGTACACGGTCGCGCACCTTTTCAAGGTTGTTGAGGTCGCTGATATTATCATATACGGCCTGCTGAGGGTAGGGCACATGCTTGACGCTACTCTCGAATTTGCTTTCACTTCCGAATAATCCCATAGGTCTGAATATTATTGTTTCCAAGTTTCGGGGCTCTTGCGCCATTCGGCGAGCACAGCCTTCTCTTCTTCCTTGATATAGCCGATCTTGGCTGCTTCTTCTACCACATGATTGTAGTCAGTAAGGGTGATGAGCTTCACACCTGCCTCCTCGAAGGCCTTTTCTGCCACAGGAAAGCCATAGGTGAAGGATGCTACCATACCCACAACCTCTACACCATATTCACGCAGCGCAGCTACAGCCTTCAGAGAGGAACCACCTGTAGAGATAAGATCCTCGACCACCACCACTTTCGCACCTTTCTCTATCTCGCCTTCAATCTGGTTGCCCATACCGTGATCTTTCGGTTTCGGACGAACGTAGGAGAATGGCAGACCGAGTTGATCGGCTACAAGCGCCCCTTGGGCGATAGCACCAGTGGCAACACCAGCCACAGCCTCTGCCTCAGGGAAATACTCCTGGATGGCATGACAGAGCTCCAGTTTGACAAAGGAACGTAATGCTGTGAATGAAAGTGTCTTACGGTTGTCTGTGTAAATAGGTGATTTCCAGCCTGATGCCCATGTGAAGGGATCGTTTGGCTGCAGTTTGATGGCTTTGATTTCCATCAGTTTGCGTGCTAATTGATTCTTGATGTCCATATTGTCAACGTTGATTTGGCTGCAAAGATAGTAAAAAAGTAAGAAAGTAAAAAGGTAAAAGGGTAAAAAATGATAAAAAGCCTATGATTTGGCGAAACCGAGGGAGAGGATGCTGATGCGAACGTCGCCAGCCTGGCAGAGTGCCTTGGCACAAGCCAGACAGGTGGCGCCAGTGGTGACAACATCATCGATGAGGAGCAGATGCTGACCACTGACGGCTTTAGCATCGATGAGTTCAAAGACATGTTCCACATTATCATGACGCTCCCAGCGCCCTTTGTTGGTCTGACTGCCTTCGAAAACTGTGCGACGTACGACCTTCTTGAGAATCGGCAGTCCTGTGATCTCACTGACACCCTGGGTAATTTCCTCACTCTGGTTGTAGCCTCGTTGATGCTGACGTCTTTTTGCAAGCGGAACAGGCACAATTCCATCGATTCCATCGAAGAATCCCGCAGATTGGATCTCCTTGGCAAGCATACGTCCGATGGTGGTGCCGATATCTGGTCGGTTTTTGTATTTCAGTTCATAGATGATGTTGGCTGTCTGGGCGTGGGGCTCGTAATAGAAGAAGGCGGTGGCACGTTCAATAGGAATCTGTACCCAAAACAGACGGGCCATCTCATTCTCATAAGCGTTGTGATGGAATCCAGTGCGTGGCAGATGGAAATTGCATTTGGAACAGATAACTTCTTCAGTGACCGACAGTCTATGTCCGCAGACGACACAGAGCCGTGGGGAAATCAAATCGAGTAGTCTTCTCCAGAAGGATATCATAGTACTCAGAGAGCTGTTTCAAAGTCATCTTCATCGACATCAAGACACTGACGGATGATATCGAATGTAAAACCTCGTCCTATTGCAAAACGAACAAGTTTCTGGTTAAGCTCGTAATCGTTTTGGGCTTTGATGGTCTTTCGTTTCTGATGGAGTAACGGACGGAGCACGTTAAGATACTCGTTATCGTCGATTTCATCGAGCACCTGCTGTTGGATTTTCGGGTTGATGTGTTTGAGCCAGAGACCCTGTTGCACCTTTCGGCGCCCCCATTTATTGTATCGAATTTTATCTTTTACAAAGGCTCGGGCATAACGCTCGTCGTCAATATATCGTTCGCTGACGAGTCGTTGGATGATGCGTTCTTGTACGGATTCATCGATATCCCAGCGTTTGAGCTTGTCACGCATCTCCTGTTGACAATGCTCTGCTTGGGCACAAAGGGCAGCCAACTGAAGGTAGGCTTCCTGTTCTGTGATTTCTTTTTTCATTTCTTAGTGGCTTTAAGGAAACGTTGCTTGCCGTATAGATCCTGACGGTATTCAATGCCAGAGAAACCTAATTGGTGAAGATAGTCTCCAACAGACTCTGCTGTCAGTGGGTTCAGTTCGAAGAAGAGCTTGCCGCCCATAGTGAGGTGCTGCCAGGCAAAGTCGGCAATCCTCTGGTAGAAGATGATGGGATTGTCATCTGGTGCGAAGAGGGCTATAGCGGGTTCATAGTCAAGTACGTTTTGCGCCATTCCATCGCGTTCTGACGGTTTGATATAGGGGGGATTGCTGACAATGGTGTCATAAGTCGTCTCACCAAGTATAGCGTTTGCATCGAGGATATTATGTTTCTCAATAGTCACGTTGACGCCCTGACGCGTGGCATTCTCATGAGCTATTCGGAGTGCATCGTCTGAGATATCCCAGGCAGAGACCTGTGCGCGAGGCAATTCGGCTGCAAGGATAATGGCAATGCAACCACTCCCCGTCCCGATATCCAATAACTGTTTAGCATGTTTGGCTTCCGAGACGACCCATCCGCATAGTTCGGCAGTCTCCGGACGGGGGATGAGTACACCAGGAGCTACGTGAAACTGCCGAGTAGCAAAATCGGCTACACCTAATATATATTGTACGGGTTCCCCTTTTTCAAGCCTTCGCATGATTTTTTCCAGTTCTGCTTGGTCATCTGCGGATAATTGTGTAACTTTGCCGCAAATAATGTCTGTCAGCGACAGGCCGAAGCGCACGTCGAGCACCCAGCGGACGAGAGCCTTAGCCTCGCCTACTTCGTAGCATGCAGTCAGTCTCTGGCAGAGCGTTTTGTATGTCATATTAATTATGAAGATCTAGTGTGAGAAGGATATCAAACGGCTCAGAAAGCAAGACGCAATCCAATGGTCTCATGCTTCAGATTGGGTTTTAGACTGTATCGATAAATAACTGTACATTTTTTTTCTTCAAAACTCCAGTTACCTCCTCGATGTACACGTTCAGAACCATTTGTTGCTCCTGTAGGATTAGTCTGAGGAGTAGATTTATAGCGTCCTATACGGTCTTCACACCACTCAGACACATTTCCGCTCATATCGTATAACTTCAGTTCGTTAGGCTTCTTTGTCTTGACATCGTGTGTTTGACAGTGATTAGCATCCATGGTGTTAAAATCCCATTCCCCGCCAAGGGGTCTGTCACCACTGTTGGCCCAGTACCAAGCTATATCATTAACGTTGTTGCTGCCGCTGAAACGAAACTTTTGACTGATGACACCGCCACGTGCGGCAAATTCCCACTCTGCTTCTGTAGGCAGACGGAATTTTTTCCCCGTCAACTGATTGAGCTTAGTAACGAACTCCTGACAATCGTCCCAACTGACATTCTCCACAGGGCGCTGTTTTCCTTTCCAGGTAGAGGGATTACTGCCCATTACAGCCTGCCACAGTTCCTGTGTTACCTCTGTCTCACCTATAAAGTACGGTGAGAGTGTTACATCTTGGATGTATCGCTTTGATTGTAACATATCTGGAATCCCCTCGAATCCCTGTTGCATTCCCATCATAAAATGACCACCATCGACATATACCATCTTAAAGGTTACACCTGCGACTTTAACGGTCAGGACAGAATCCTTGTGACTTGGCTTTGTTTGTTTCCTTGCAGTATTAGACGTTGTTTTTTCTGTTGGCTTTGTCTTGATTGGCTGTTCTTTCCTTTTAAGCAATGTACCGCAACCGTCGGTGGTGATAGTTGCCATATCACCGTTGCTGTCAGTCATTGTGGCCTTGCCATTAGCGAATTCCGAAAGGGTGACCTTGAAAACTGAGTTCTTATTAGGCACAAGATTATCTGTCAGAATAATATAACGGCATACTACTTCACCCACGGGAAAACCCTCTTTGAAGGTCCCTTCTACACAATACCAAGACTTATATTCCTTGTCGACGCATACAATGCCTGCGCCCTCTCCGTCGGCAAGGCCATTCTTAACATTACCGCTCCAGTACACATTAGGGATGCGATAGAAGAAAGTGTGCTTTTCTCCTTTTGTGGTCAGCGCCGATACAGGGTCGCCGTTATATGCCCAAATTCTGCTAGTGTTGGTAAGTTCTGAGCACAATATATCGGACTTCGAATATTTCTTGTGGACATAATAAAAAAAGTTTTCTGCAGGAATAAACTCGAACCAGAGGAGTTTCCACTTGTGACTTTCCAATCCTTTTTCTTGGTAATCATAGCGATCGAAGATATAGTCATCGTGAAGGTCTTTGAAATGATTAAATTCAGCGAGCGTGGCTTTTCCGTCTATTTCACAACGGTAAAACTCTCCTGGCTTTGGCTTTTGAGTTGCAAGTGCCGTTTGCATGGCTTTTTCTAAAACTGCCAGTTTCTTTGCGTTAGTTGGCTGAGCCTGGATGGACAGGGCTGTGACAGACAACATCAGGATAATCATTATTCGTTTCATATTGTTCTTCTATTTATGCTTTTATAAAGCAAGGCGCATGCCAATAGTTTGTCTTTGTTCCTTACCCCAGGCATTCGTTCTTGCCGTTACGCTGCAGCCTCTCTTGTCAGAAGTACTCCAATTGCCGCCACGTACAACTCTTGTCGTCCCTGAGTCTGGGCCTATGGGATCCTTTACATTCTCATTCTTAGGATATAAGTTGTACCAGTCTTCGCACCATTCCGATACATTTCCAGACATGTCGTAAATACCTAATTCATTAGGCTTTTTTGTCTTTACCTGATGGGTGGTTTCGGTATCTTCATTTTCCCACATCCAAGCCACTTCCGTAACATTATTACTGCCACTAAAGAGATAGCCGTTGCTCCATTTGCCACCACGGGCGGCGTACTCCCATTCTGCCTCAGTGGGTAAACGGAATTGTCGGCCTGTCAATTGGTTTAGTTTATTGATGAATGTGTGGCAATCATCCCAACTTACCTGCTCTACAGGTAAGTTGGAACCTTCGAAAAACGAGGGGTTGTCGCCCATGACAGCCTGCCACAGTTCCTGTGTCACTTCTGTTTCTGCAATATGATAAGACGAGAGTGTCACCAGGTGGGCGGGACGTTCGTTATAGTTAGCCCCCTTGTCATCATTGGCAGTACCCATTGTATAGTTTCCTCCATCGACCTTAATCATCGAGAAAGTCATGCCTCCAACCTTGATGTCGAGAGTGGCATACTTCTCAAGCGTGGCTGTATAGACAGTGGTCTTGCCCTCTTCAATAGTAAGAGTTCCGCTAGTGGTGTTGAACCCTTCTTTTCTGATGATGACCTGGTGATTGCCAATGAGCAAATCTTTTACTGACAGAGGTGTCACACCCATCCCCTTGCCATCGATGGTCACCTCTGCCTGGCCAGGGGTACTCCTGATGTCGGCACTGCCCCAAATGGCAACTGGTGCACCAATGTTGATAACTGTAGGTTTTGCAGAGGCTGTAATGGTTTTCTGAAGTGTCACTGTTTTGTGATGGGCTTTCCTTGTTTCAAAAGAATATGGGCCTGCCATGAGTATTCCCGTCCACGATCCTTTGCCTTTCAATTCACCGTTTACCCAGATTTCTGCGCTGTTGTCAGTAGTAGTGACTTTAACAGTAGATGAATTGTGCAGCAACTTGATATCAAGTGCCTTCTTGTTGTCTGGATCGTCGATAGTGACCTTGCCAACCTCCGCAACATAGTCTTTTGCCTCTACTCGGTAGTCGTAGGTACCCAGCGGTAAAAGCTTTGTAGCAGTGCCCTCTTCTGTGGATAGCCGCTCGCCACCGATTTCAACAACTGCATCACGAGGTGAGAGGTGGAACACGATGAACTGGGTCTCGCGCGTCTTCTTGACTACAGTATAGACCTCTTCCGACAGTAGGCGAAGAATATATGTCCTTGCTCTTTCCAGAGACTGTCCTAAATCGTAATTGCGGATGGTTCCCAATTGCGGGTGTGAGATAGTGAGACGCTTTGTTCCACTCTGCACATAAACCCAGATCTCACCAGTTTTCTGTTCAGTCTTGACAACACTGAGCGAGCCAGCATCGAAAGTGAAACCCTTTTGAGTGGTTTCCACCTTAATGAGGGCGCACTTTTGACCATTCTGATCCATAACGGTGGTCCCCGCTGTATTGGCCGTCAGATCGTTCTCATCCATTCTGAAACTCTCCACCTTTAGCTTTTGTGCATGTACCGTTAGGAGGCACAGAAAAGTAATGATAGTTGTTAAAAGGAATCTCATATCAGTTTTTTATTATTTTAGAGTGCCAAACGTAATCCTAAACTCCCTTTTGAAGGTATCTTGTCGTACGATCGCCATGTCACAGGACGACAGGAATGATAATAACCACCGCCTCGTGTCACGTGACTTGTTCCTGAAGCAGGACCTTTCGGATTGTTTGAACCTGCTTTCTTATAGTTTTCTGCATACCAGTCCTGACACCACTCCCATACGTTACCGCTCATATCATAAAGGCCAAGTTCATTGGCTTTTTGGGTCTTCACGTCGTGGGTAGTCCCAGAGCTGTTACCCGAGTGCCAAGCCACCTTATCCTCGTTATTGCTACCGCTGAAGGTGAATCCGCGACTCTTATTACCGCCAATAGCGGCATATTCCCATTCTGCCTCAGTGGGCAGACGGAACTGCTGACCAGTCAGTTCGTTGAGCTTGCTGAGAAATATCTGGCAGTCATTCCATGATATGTTTTCTACAGGCTTTTTGGGACCCTTTGAGAGTGATGGATTATTGCCCATAATAGCCTCCCACATTTCTTGCGTTACTTCCGTTTCTCCTATCTGATAGTCAGAAATTGTCACTTCATGACGAGGTTCAGAATCGCCTTGCGACTCGCCGAGCATAGGATCTGTTCCCATCATAAACGTGCCTCCCTCCACTTGTCTCATGTTGAAACTGATACCTCCCACGTAGTAAGGAATCATATACCTCTCAAGTGTGCCAGATAGTTTTGCTATTTCGTTCTTCTTTATAGTCAGTGTTGTAATATAGTCTGTGCAGCCCTCCTTGCTCAGACGCACCTTGTGATCGCCAAAGGAAAGTTCACCTATTGTCATGGGTGTCTGACCAACATTTTCCCCGTCAATGTAGATGTCTGCCATACTGGGTGAACTGGTAATCTCAGCCTCGCCTGTGGTCTGTTCCGAGGCATGGCCTATCATGGTCTTTACCTCGGCAGTAGTCAGTTTCATCACATAAGTTCTTCCACGTCTGAGCATCATGCCTAAGTCGTAGTCGCGGAGTACGCCGAACTGCTGGTGGGAAATGGTCATTCTCTTCACGCCTTCCGGCACATATACCCATATCTCACTTTCCTTTTGCTCAGTCTTCACAATACCAAGTGATCCGGCATCAAAAGAAAAGTCACATTGAGGCGATTTCACTTTAATGAGTGCGCATTTTTGCCCGTTCTGGTCTATGACAATTGCTCCTTCCGTATTGGCTGTCTGGTCACTTTCGTCCCACGTAAAACTCTCTACGGATAGTTTTTGGGCCTGCATGCTGAGTGTGATGCAGAGTAAGGCTGATATGAATAATAACCGCTTCATCTTCTCTGTAGATTATTTGAAGTCACCTGGTCCATAAAGACCGAAGTTCGGATCTTTCTCTGGTTGCCATGTGCGGACTTTGATGATTGGTTGTTTGGGGTTGTTGACGTCAACCTCTAGGAACAGATATCCTTTGTCGCCGTAAGTCGAAGAATAGTAGTCCTGCGCTATCTGAATGCCATAGGTTTCTCCGCCCTTGCCAAGTTTCACCACGTCGTTATTGGCAAAGCGGATATTAATGTATTCATTGGCATTGAAGCAGCGTGAAAGATTCTTCAGATACTGATCCTTCGAATAGCGATTGTACTTGATGATCTTGTTGTCCTGATATCGTTTGCCGTCCGTCAATTCATTTTGTGCCCGTTTGGCTACGTTTGCAACGATAATAATGGCGTCATCGTCGAAGATGGTGTTGATATAGTCAAGCCGTTTCAGGGCGTAGGCGGTCTTATAATTCTCAAGAAATTCCATGAGAACTTTTCTGGCCGACTCACTCCATACACCCTTGTTTAAAATGTCATCCTCAGCAGTTTTCCCTAAACCGAATGCCACATTGTCAATCTTACCTGCTGTATTGAAGGTGAATACCAAATCCTCCACAAATGATTTACGTACACCACTGCGGAATGAGAAGGATGCCTGAATACCTCGGACAGTCATTTCCCCTCCTTCGCCAGGATAAAAGATGGGTTGCGGATTTCCGATAATTCTCGCAGTGCCATAGGAGAATATCAAGCGACGAAAGATGTCAAGCCCTTCTTTGGTAAAATAAGGTGCCACCTTGTCCGTCTGTCTGCTGCGGATGGCGCCGATGGCGGCATCCATCGTTTTTGCATATTGGGCGACTTCAACGGCAGTGGCTGCGGTGGGAGCCTTGATGATGGACTTGTCCGTCTGGCTGAAACTCTCAGTCAGGCTATAGGCCGCACCAGTAACAGCTTCTGCATCCACCGTCGTGTATGATTTACGCATAGCCTGGCTGCTCAGGATGTTAAGTACCGACTCCACTTCTTTGTCGATATGTGCCTCTGTCAAGTATTCATATTCGAACTTTAGCTGGTATTTACTGCTCTGGTTTCCTTGGGCCAGTTCCAGCACGCCAGAACCGTCTTTTGCACTGTTGATAGTGCTCCAATCTCGTCCGTCAAAATAGGTATAGTCCACACTGGATACAGGCTTTCCACGGTATGCAATGGAAAGGTCTACGTCGTCATCCTTACGTCTGACTACGCTAATCTTCAGATCGTCAAACACATGATTCATTTGTTCTGGAATCCAGGTGGTTAGGATATGTTTTTTACCGTCGTCGTCTGTGTAGCTGACTTCATCAGGATATTGTAAAGATCGTATGAGTGCCAAGGCCCAATAGTAGTAGCGCAAGGCATCGTCAGCCTTGCCGAGAGTTTCTGCCCTAAGTGCCGATTCTACCATGTCTATGGCTTTTGCCTTCCGACTTTCAAAGATTCTGTTCAACTCTGCTTTTTTGATATAGCGGCCTACGGTGGCATCAGGTTCGTTTTTCAGGATCATTCGCTCCGTGTTGGTGAGCGTGGCTTGTGAGTAGGTCTTGATGCGGTTTTCTACAAACGAGTGGTGGTCGATGTTTTTGCCATCACTTTCTTCCTTGAATCCCATATTGGTGTTACTGCTCACAAAGGTGGAAATCCTGCTGACAAGGTCAGCTAACGCATAACGATCTGCCTCTGCCACAGTGGAAGCACTGCCCGTTCCCCAGATATATTCATCGCTGGTAGTTACGGTATTCCATGATTGTGCGGCTACTAATAATGGAATAAGGCTAAGCAGTAATGTGATTATAGCTTGTTTCATTTTTTAATTATGTTTTTGTCAGCAATGCTTTGCTGTCTTTATATTTTCTGCAAAGATACTAATTATACCGTTTATTTCCAAATTTATTATGCTTTTTTCGGTTTTCTTTTGCCGTATACGGAAAAAAAACTAACTTTGCATGTTGATAACGTAAGCAGAGATGAAATGTTAAATGTCATAAGGAGGACTAAGAAATATTGATGAATGACGAAAAATACATGCGGCGTTGCCTGCAGCTGGCGCAGAATGGCCATCAGAATGCCAAACCGAATCCGATGGTAGGTGCAGTGATTGTGTCTGCCGATGGGCGGATTATTGGTGAGGGTTATCATGTGCGTTGTGGCGAAGGACATGCCGAAGTGAATGCTTTTGCCTCTGTGAAGGCAGAAGATGAACCGCTGTTGTCAGAGGCTACCATCTATGTGAGTCTGGAGCCTTGTTCACACTATGGAAAGACGCCCCCTTGTGCTGACCTGATCATCAAGAAAGGTGTACGGCGCGTGGTGGTAGGCTGTGTGGATCCTTTTGCAGAGGTCCAGGGCCGCGGTATTCGCAGGTTGCGTGAGGCTGGCATCGAGGTGGAAGTGGGTGTACTCGAGAAGGAGTGTATGACACTGAACCGACGTTTCTTCACATTTCATCGTGAACAGCGCCCTTATATCATCCTGAAATGGGCTCAGACAGCCAATGGCTTTATCGATGACCATTTCAAACCGGTACAGATATCGAATGACTTTACCAAGATGCTATCTCATAAGCTTCGTGCGGAGGAAGATGCCATCCTTGTGGGACGTGTGACTGAAGAACGCGATCATCCTCAGTTGACTGTCCGTGAGTGGAGTGGCTCTGATCCGAAACGACTGGTTATCGATCATGCCCATCCTCTGAATTTGGAGAGCCTGTATAGTCATCAGATACAGTCGTTGATAGTAGAAGGGGGTGCCAGGACCTTACAGTCGTTCCTTGACAAAGCCCTTTGGGATGAACTGCGTGTGGAGACAAACTTCGGCATGACGGTCAGCGATGGTACCCGGGCCCCCCTCGTTCCTGCTGACGCGGTGGTGAGCGAAACCATCCGAGACGGCGCGAATCAATTGGTATGCTATCACAAAATAATCCCCGAAAGTTGACTTTCGGGGATTATATTATTAATAAGGTGTAACCTCTTACTTGGTGATAGCCTTACGGGCAGCATCGATCTGCTCCTTAGCCTCGGCCAGCTGAGACTTCAGCTCGGCAACGGTCGTAGCGTTCAGAGTGTCGAGAGTAGCAAGTGCCTCAGCAACGGGCTTGATGTCGGGATCGTACTCAGCGAGACGGTTCAGAGCATCGAGAATCAGCACAACACGGAAGGTGGTGTTAGCGGCAGCATCGTCGTCGAAAGCGGCGAGGAACTTGTCTGAGTTCTTGCTGGCACAATAGATCTGCTCAATGAGAGAGGCAGCGGCAATCTGCCAGAAGTAGTTGATGCGGCTGTTCTCATTCATAGAGTCATAGAGAACCTGAGGTGTCTCTGCAGGGCTGGTGTTCTCAAGAACCTTGAAGGAAGGATCGTTGATGTCGGCACCCAGCTTGGTCAGGGCCTTCTCATAATCATCAATAGACATCTCATAGAGTTTTGCGATGTTCTTGTCAACTTCGAGGGCTGCCATGATGCGATACTTCTCTGCGAGTGTGGTGGCGTTCTCTGCTACTGAAGGATCCAACAGATAGTCGGGCTTAACCTGCTTCTCCTCCTTTGTCAGCTTGAAGCTACCTTCATTGTCAGCCTGCAGGAAAGGAAGCTGCTTCAGCTTGCCAACTTCACTGGCCAGACTGTCAACATGCATCTTGATGCTTGCCTCAATCTGCTCCTGTTCGAAACTCTTTACTACTGAATCTGTTGACTCAGTATTGTTTGCAGTTTTGTTTCCGCAAGCTGCAAATGCGATTGCTGCGAATGCGACAGCGAGAATTGATAATTTTTTCATTGTTTTTTTGAATTGATAGTTATTAATAAAAGAATTATTTATTTTTCTACTTTCTGATAATCCTTCCTGGCCAGTCGGTAAAGAGGAATAATGAGAGGATGAAACACATCAGCAACATGACACACATGTTGAACCAGAGTGTCTTGATCTGCCAATCGCCCAGAATCTTCACACTGCTATAGAATGGCGCGCGTCCCCAATTATTTTGCGGGGTGAGGAAGATGGTCTGCATACGAGGCACGATATGACCATCGATGACTTCAAGCATCTTTTTCTGGTCTGCACCTACGACACAATCCTCAAGTTTGAGGTTGTAATTATCGCGTTTCAGTTCCAATACGGCATCCTTACCCATCTCACGTATCATCGTGGAGACGTATTTGTCAGCCTTGAGCGAGATGGCATTGCTGCGCTGTGTAAGAATATTCTCGGCTTCTTTCAGATACTGGCGCAGCGACGGGTAACTGTAATCACCCTTATAAGGTGCCATGCCACAATAAGAAGTCAGAGTGGGCAGGTTAATGCGGATGGTCTCTATGTGGTTGGGATCAACCTCCTTACCCTTCTCCTGCTCATCCTTCATGGTCTCTAATTGTGACTGCAGTTCGTCCACATAACCGAAGTTATAGAACTGTGTCTCATATTTCTCCTGATCCATCTTGAAGAATGGAGCCTCATAGGCATTGTCGGTGAAGGATGTGACAGCCAGAGCCTCGTATGACCAGCGTGAAGGGATGATCTCGCCAATCAGAGGCACATTGCCTGTGGTGCTTTTGGGGGCCAGATCAGAGAAGCTCACCACCAGTCCACAAAGCAGAATCTGCGGAATCAGCAGAATGGGGATGGTGATATAGATGGCCACCACGGAGTTCAGACACTGCGAGAGCAACAGTCCCATCAGACTTGACAGAAGGGCTGTGACAAAGAGGATCATCCACCAGGTCAGGAACAGACCGTGAAGTCCCATAATGTAATTACCGATCAGAATAAACAATAAGGTCTGTAACAGCGACACACCTGCCATATAGACGATCTTCGATGAGATGTAGCTGCCGTACGACAGATTTAGGAAACTCTCACGTTTCAACAACGCGCGATCCTTGATAATCTCCTCGGCACTGCCGCTCATACCAATAAAGGTGGCGACGATGACTGCCATGAAGAAATAGCTCACCAGATTCTTGTTGTCCATCACGGAATAACCTTCTGGTGGAGAGTAACGTGTCAGCAGGGCACAGACCACAGCCAGCAACGGTGCCTCAAGCAATGTGATGCACAGATATTGGACATTGGTAATCTTAGTGCGGAAGTTACGACGTAAGAATATCAGGAACTGCTTGAATGCATTGGGCTTCTTCTGGTCTGAGGGCGGCACATCACTGACCTTAGGCTCTGGCAACTCGGGTCTGTTCTTCAGATAGAGCTCATGCCACTCTTGTGGACTCATCTTTCGCTCATCAGAGATTTCGCCATTGTTGTTAAGTGCCTTTTCATCGATGATGTTCAGCACGATCTCCGGATTCACATTACCACAAGTGGGACAAGCACTGGTATCTGCATCAGCATAGTCGGCCGCTGTCTTGAAATAGGTAATGGCATCAATGGGGTTACCGTCGAAGACGGGGTAACCACCTTTATCGAGCAGCCAGAGACGGTCGAAGAGTTTATAGACGTCGCTTGATGGCTGATGGATATTCACAATGATCAGTTTGCCCTTCTGGGTCTGCTCCTTCAGCAGGTTGATCACCTTTTCTGTATCGGCAGAGGAGAGACCTGAGGTAGGCTCATCGAGGAAGAGCACTGCCGGTTCACGTATCAACTCCAGGGCGATGTTCAGACGCTTGCGCTGACCGCCAGAGATATATTTATTGATGGCTGAGCCAACTTTCAGATCTTTGGTAGCGTCGAGGCCTAAGTCCTTGAGGGTTTTCATCACCCGCTTGTCGAGGTCGGCTTCACTCATGCCCTCAAAGCAGAGCTTGGCGGTGAACCACAGGTTCTGATAGACGGTCAGTTCCTCGATCAGCAGGTCGTCTTGTGGCACGTAGCCAATCAGCGACTTGGCGGCAGGCTCGGAGATATCGTGTCCGTTGATGGTGATGGTGCCCTCCTGAGGCCTCAGTGTGCCATTCAAGAGAGAGAGCAGGGTCGTCTTACCCGTACCTGAGCCACCCATGATGGCTAACAGTTCACCGTTGCGCAATGTGAAACTCAGGTCGTGCATACCATTATCACTGTTCGGGAAGCGGAAATTGATGTTGCGTCCGCAGAATTCCACTTCTTCCGTCTTATCTATATCCAGCCCCTTGACACCCTTATAGACATCGAGGATAGTGGAATAATAGACGGGTTTTCCGCTGGCTCCTTTCAGTACGCTGCTCTGGATCCATACCTGATAAGCACCTGAGAGCACGGGCACATCATTGAGCACCACGGTGTCAGGACCAGTGTAGGTGAACAGCAACATGCCAGTCTCGGGATCCAGTAAGGTCTTCAGCTGACCTTGGGTGTCGTCGAGCTGATGGATCATCACGTGCTCATTCTGGCGATTGTTGACGAAATCAACAAAGACTTGGAATTGTGCATCGGAGATCTGTAAGGTCTTGGCCATTGTGGTAAACAGGTAGTCAGTGTGACCTTCCTGATAGTTGCAGAATTCCATGAGACGCAGGAGCAGTAAAGCTGCTTCCTTATGAGAAATCTTTGTTTTCAGTTCCTTACAGATAGAGTCAACGGTATTCTGAGGATCCGTACCCATGTCGTCGGACATCTCATAGATGTTTCGTAAATCACTGTAGAATCCGAGGTATGATTCAATGTTCCTGATTCCAAAATAACGACGCATGTAGTTTTCCAGCATGGTTTTTGCCCATGCCTCATCAACTTGTTCTTCCTTGCCAAATAAGGCAAACAAGCTTAGAAAACTGGATAGTAGAATATCAGTCATCTTCCTAATTTAACACTAACACAATGTCCAAAATTGCAATTTTGCTTGCAAATATATTAAAAAAATCAGATTGCAAGCTTGTTAGGTAAGTTAAAAAGAATTAAACCGCTTTATTTACGTCCAAAATCGGCAGGCACCTCGCCCCATTTCTGCGTTTCCCACTTCATAATTGGGTTTTTGAAGTGATGTGTTTGCAGCCAGTTCTCTGCACGGGCAATGATCTGGTAAAGTTGCTCTGTTTGTGGTGTGCGCTCTAATTTTGTTTTACATTTGCGTTTGCTGACCCAGAGGATGGCATTGTAGGAATCCGAGTAGATGGTCTTGTTGGGCAAACCCTGCTGCCAACAGAGTGCCAATGCATGGACAATAGCCAAAAACTCACCGATATTGTTCGTGCCATGAATCGGGCCATAATGGAATACGCGAGCTCCTGTCTGCAGATCGATGGCCTGATACTCCATCGGTCCGGGGTTACCTGAGCAGGCTGCATCTACAGCCCATGCGTCTGCCCTCACCTCAGGAGGCAGGGGCAGTACGGTGTCATGTCTGTAATCTGGCGGATTCTGCATATTACATGCGTTCAGGCACTTCGATACCGAGAAGGCCCATACCGTTCTTGATGATCTTGGCAACATTCTTAGCCAGCATCAGGCGGACGGCTTTCTTGTCGGCATCTGCTTCGTTCAAGATAGAGTAATCGTGATAGAACTGGTTGAACACCTTCGTCAGCTCGTAACAGTAGTTAGCGATACCACTGGGTGAATAGTCCTTGCCGGCCTGCTCGACGGCAGCACCAAACTCGTTCATCTTCTGCACCAGTTCCACTTCCTTCTCTGCCAATGCAACGGGCGCAATGGCAGGCGTGAGGTTTTCTGCCTCTGCTTTGCGAAGGATGCTACGGATACGGGCGTAAGTATATTGGATGAAAGGACCGGTATTACCGTTGAAATCGATACTTTCCTCAGGGTTGAAGAGCATGTTCTTACGGGCATCGACTTTTAGGATGAAATACTTCAAGGCACCCATACCCACGATGCGGGCAATCTCGTTACGCTCTTCCTCACTCATATCGTCAAATTTCCCCAATTCCATCGAAGTTTTCAGGGCGTCGCTGACCATCAGTTCCATCAGGTCGTCAGCATCGACAACAGTTCCCTCACGGCTCTTCATCTTACCGTTTGGCAGCTCCACCATACCATAGGAGAAGTGCACCAGTTCCTTACCCCATTTGAATCCTAAGCGGTCTAACAGGATGGAGAGCACCTGGAAGTGATAGTTCTGTTCATTACCTACGACGTAGATCATCTTGTCGATGGGGTAATCCTGGAAACGCATCTCGGCCGTACCGATATCCTGTGTCATATAAACGCTGGTTCCATCGGAGCGCAGCAGCAGTTTCTGATCCAGTCCCTCGTTGGTGAGGTCTGCCCATACGCTGTTGTCCTCATGGCGCTCGAAGAGTCCTTTGGCAAGACCTTCTTCTACCTTGGCCTTACCCTTCAGGTAGGTCTGGCTCTCGTAGTAGATCTTATCAAAGCCTACACCCAATTTTTTGTAGGTTTCATCGAAGCCGGCATACACCCAGTTGTTCATCTTCTCCCACAGGGCACGAACCTCAGGGTCGTTCTGTTCCCATTTCACAAGCATCTCATGGGCTTCCTTAATCAACGGAGCCTCCTGCTTGGCCTTCTCTTCATCCATGCCCTGAGCCACTAAATCCTTGATTTCATCGCGATAATGCTTGTCGAAAGCCACGTAGTAGTCACCGATCAGATGGTCGCCTTTCTTGCCAGAAGATTCGGGTGTCTCACCATTGCCGTACTTCAACCACGCCAGCATCGATTTGCAGATGTGGATACCACGGTCGTTCACGATGTTGGTCTTCACCACTTTGTTACCATTGGCTTCCATGATCTGAGCTAACGACCAGCCTAACAGGTTGTTACGCACATGACCGAGGTGAAGTGGTTTGTTCGTGTTGGGTGAGGAGTATTCGATCATCACGAGGGGTGAGTCTTCTGTGGCCTGCTTCATACCAAAATGCTCGTCGGCATCGATGGCCTTGAGCAGTTCCAACCAGGCACCGTCACCAATGCTCAGGTTCAGGAAACCCTTTACCACATTAAACTTCTCCACAGCCGGACAGTTGGCTGTCAGGTATTCGCCAATCTCCTGAGCCGTCTGCTCGGGACTCTTTTTGGCGGCTTTTACAAAGGGGAAAACCACGAGTGTCAGATTTCCCTCAAACTCACTTCTCGTCTTCTGCAACTGCACCATTTTCTCTGTGGCGTCCATGCCATAGAGCACCTTTACGGCCTCTTGTGCAGCCTTGCTGATCAATGCTTCAATATTCATCTTTTTCAAATTTTGGGTGCAAAGATACGAATAAGCGAGCGAAAAACCAAATTTATTTGGGTTTTTCCGAGCGTGAGTATCTTCGAGACGTAGTCTCAAAGGTACGAAGCCCCACAAAAGTCAACAGTCCATTAAGCATCAGCAATTCATAACCAAAATGGTAGTCCCAAACATGCTGGGCCATCCTGTCAAGTGCAAAGCAGAGCAGGGGTGAGGCGATGCAAATATAAGGTACCAGACGGTCATTGGGCTGTCTCTTCGTGAAGAGCCCAAAGGAAAATAGTCCCAGCAACGGACCATAAGTATAGCTGGCCAAAATATAGATAGCGTCAATCAGTGAGGTGGAGTTAAGCTGACGGAACAACAGGATAAACAGCATGAAGAAGCCACACATGACAATATGCGTTCTCTTTCTAAGTGTTTCATTATCAGGCTTCTGACAGATATCTACGCAGAAACAGGTCGTCAGGGAGGTGAGGGCAGAGTCAGCGCTGGAGAACGAAGCTGCCACAATACCGATGGCGAAGAAGAGTGGTAGAAGGTGAGCTGTAAGTGGTGAGAGACCAGAACAAGACTGTATGTAGTTGGGAAGAAGGGCGTCACCCTTCAAAGGCACCTCGCCACCTGCCAGGATGGCCAGCAGTATGCCAAGGGATAGAAACAGTAGGTTGGCGGGTACAAAGGCCATACCATAGCTGCACATATCTTTCTGTGCATCGCGTAAGGTCTTGCAGGTCAGGTTCTTCTGCATCATGTCCTGATCCAGTCCTGTCATCACGATGGCAACGAAGACACCACTTAGGAACTGCTTCCAGAAGTTGTGGGGCGACACCCAGTCATCGAACACGAAGATGCGACTCATCTCACTGTTGGCAATAGTCGTTATTGCCTCACTGACAGACAGATGCATCTGGCTGATGACGGAAAGGATAATCAGGATGAGAGCCATGAACAGGCAGAGGGTCTGGAAAGAATCCGTAAACACCAGTGTAGCGATGCCGCCACGACGGGTGTAGAGCCAGATGAGTAGCACCATCATGATGACATTCACCTCAAAGGGGATGCCGGCAGGGGCAAAGACAAATTGTTGCAGGATGATGCAGACCACATAGAATCTGACTGCCGCACCTGTCATCTTCGACAGCAGGAAGAAACTGGCTCCTGTCAGATAGGAACGTGCTCCCAACCGCTGTCCCAGATAAGTGTAGATGCTCGTGAGGTTCAGACGGTAGTAGAGCGGCAATAATACGAAGGCAATCACCAGATAACCCCCGATGAAACCGAGACACATCTGCAGATAAGTCATCTGCGATGTGAGCACCATGCCTGGCACTGAGACGAAGGTGACGCCAGAGATGGAAGCGCCGATCATGCCGAAAGCCACCATATACCATGGTGCCCGTCGGTTTGCCCGATAAAAGGTGCTGTTATCAGCTTGTTTGCTCGTGAGATGGCTGATGCCGAAGAGGATGGCGAAATATACTAAGATGGTAATCAGGATGATCATGGCTGTTTTATCCGATGGTACTGGCGATTTTATCGACATTCATACTGCGGGCGCTGGCATCGAAGATGTCTTTGTAAAGTCCGCCCTGACGATACACCTCCTGAGGCGTCCCCGACTGTACAACGCGTCCTTGCTGGAGCACATAGATCTGATCGGCATCGATGATCTGCCCGATGTTATGGGAGATAATGATGACTGTGCGTCCCTGTTTGATGGCATCGATGCTCGCCTTGATCTGTTCGGTGGCGATGGCATCGAGACTTGCCGTCGGCTCATCAAGGAAGATGATGGGCGGGTTCTTGATGAACATACGGGCGATGGCGATGCGCTGCTGCTGACCGCCACTGAGTTGCAGGGCTGCGGTCTCGAAACCATGAGGCAGTTGCATAATCTGATCGTAGATATAGGCTTGTTGGGCAGCGTGCACCACATCGTCGTGGGTGGCCTGAGGGTTGCCGTATTTGATATTTTCCTCGATGGAACCGTCGAAAATGTGATTTTTCTGGAGCACCAGACCGATGTTCTCACGTAGCCATTCGGTATCCCATTCATGCAAGGGCACACCATCCAAACGGATAGAACCCTCCTGAGGCTCATAGAACTTGTCGAGCAGGTTCACAATGGTGCTCTTGCCTGCACCGCTGAGACCTACCAATGCTGTAATCTTACCGCTTTCGATACGCATCGACACATCGTGGAGTGCCTTGGTGCCGTTGCTATACGTGAAGTTCACGTCTTGCAGCTCGAAGTTGCCTGTCACCTTCTCTGGCTGATGCTGTCCTGTGGTCTCCACCTCCTTGTCGGCCTGAAGGATGCCGAAGAAGCCTTCGGCGTAGATCAGGGCGTCGTTCATATCGTCATAGATACGGTGCAGTTGTCGGATGGGGGCGCTGACATTGGCGAAGAGCATCACGTGATACATGATCTTACCAATCGACATACCTGGGTAATCTATCAGCACTAGATAGGCCGTCAGGATGATGATGAGGACGGTGCCTATCTGTTCCAGGAAACTTTTCAAGCCATTGAACAGGTAAGCCTGTTTGCGGGTGTTCAACTGCAGGTCGGTCATCGTACGCTGGATGCCTGCCTGACGGTCGGCCTCTATCTTCTCACGGTTGAACGACTTGATGACAGTGATGCTCTCGATGATGTTCAGAATACCCTGACTCACAGCCTGATGCCCGCCGAAGATACCTCGGCGACCGCCTTTCATGCGGGAGGCCTGGATATAAGTCACCCAGAAATAGAGTGGTACGATACAAAGTGCTACCAGCCCCACATAGACATTGGCGGCAAACATCAGCACCAGGGCGAGGACGGCACTCGTGAAGAGCGGCAGAATCTCGAGGAAGAAGTTGTTCACCGTGTTGCTGAGGCTCATGATGCCTCGGTCTATCCTTGACTGCAACTTACCCGTCTCGTTGCCCTCGCTGGTGAAGAAGGCCATGCGGAAGGAGAGGATCCTATCGACAACCCGTAGCGACAGGTCGCGGCTCACTAAGATACGCATCCGTTCACCGTAATACCGCTGAAAGAAGGTCACCAGAGCGCCGATCACCTCCTTGCCTAATAAGATGATGGTGATGATGGTCAGGATCCTGACGGCCTCAGCCCACACGAATCCGCCAGGTTGCTGGATAAGGGCGTTGATGGCATCTACGGCACGGTCGAGTACCACCGCATTCACCTGTGCCATCAGCGAACCGATCAGTGTCAGCACCAGTGTGATGGCGATGAGCCATCTGTAAGGCAAGACAAACGGCATGATGTTCGTCAGCAACTGCCAGAGGTTCATCTTGTTGGCAGACGACTCTTGTTGGGAGCTGTTTCCTGTCATGTCACTTTTTCTGGCATTCGGCCTTCAGGTCTTCGAGGGCTTTCTGATCGGCTGGATAAAACTTCACGATAGGTGCGATAGTCATCCTGGCAGCCTTGCCAAGATTTTTTTCGAGGATCTTATATTCTGTGTATTGAGCCATGAACAGCTCCTTTTCCGCGTCTGACAAGGGAAGGTCGCGCTCCAACCCCGATTCGCGGATCATCACTCGGCTCTTAGCCGCTACGTTGAGCTCCACATTCAGCTGTACATAGCAGATGATATCGAAAAAGTCCTCGGGTGGGAAGGCGTCTTTGACTGATTCCAGGAAAACGCCTGTCGGTGTGTCGTCTAGATGGCCATCTTTGATGGAATCGAGTAGAGCGAGCTGTTTGTCGAGGCCCTTGTCAAGCCAACGGTGGATCATATCGACATCATAGAAGTATGTCCACATCAGAAGTCCGCCCATGGTGCCGAAGACGAAAATGAACTGCATCAGCGGATTGAAATGGAACGCATTGTGACACACGTGCAGCACAGGTGCTTCCAATAACAGAAATACAGACATGGCAATATCGCTCCTTTTGAGGCCTAATCGGGAACGGGAACGCTCAATCAGACGAATGACCAGCATCAAACCCGCTGCAACGATGGCGCTGCATCCCATGTGGATCAATGCCACCTCCAGACCTCGGAACAGGACGGTGCCGATGCCTGCGATACCATCGCCCAACAACAGGTAGAAGATGTTCTCAAGGATGGAGAAACCACCACCGACGGCAGCACCGCAGATGACACTGTCGATGAAGAACACGATCTTCTTACGACTGGCTAGATACAGGAGGGGAAGACCTTTCACAATCTCTTCCAATACCGGATTGATATAATCGGAGTGCTCATCGGCAAGCATCTCTCCTGTCAACTGGAACAGACCGAAGCAGACCAGTGCCGTCACCATACCGCAAAATACCTGCAGTAAGAGGTTCTTAACGCTGATGAGCGAGAAGTTGTCGATCTTATAGACTACAAAGATGTAGATGACGACGGGGAGGAGGGCAGCGACAAATTGCATTACAATAGTTTGAGTGAGATCATGAATTCATTATTACCACGTCGTCCGCTGTCGAATCCTGCTGGTGCAAACAGATGACCGTAGCCGATAGACAATGTCGTCTTGAGATAATTCAGGAACACCAGTTCAGTGGTCAGTTGGATACCAGTGCTGTAATACATCTTGTGGGATGCGTTGGGATTCCAGGTGGAGAGTCCCGTTCCAAAGAGCGAGCACTGGATCCACGTCGGATAGCAGAAAAGCGCACCGAAGTTGTTGAGACGGATGGGGCGCAGGTTGAGTTCTGCCGTCGCCTTGGCAAAGGAGTGGGCTGGGATGGCATCGATAGCAGCACCGGGCATCGCCAAACTCGTACGATATTGGAAGGCGTTCCTGTTATCCACATAGTTATTGCGGAAACCACCGAAATAGGTTGTGCCGAACACTGACTCTTCATCGCCGAAGTTATGGCCTGCAGCCGTACGGAGCCAGAACGAGGTGTTTCTGTCAATGGGCAATAGGGTACCGAAGTCGCCTGTAGCCTCTATCGAGGGATAGAACCGTCCGCCTGCCAGATAGCCGTAGCCTTCAATGCCTAATTGGTAACCCTGTTCCTTCATCACACCACCCAGTGACGTGCGGGTCTTTGACCACTTCCTATAGATCGACGCCGTCTGCATCGACCTGACACCTTGCACCTCAATCTCCTGATACAAGGGCAGTGCGTCCATGTCGCCGTAGGCAGCCACCGAGAAACCCCAAGAATTGTCATACGGTGTGATTAACGTATTGGTATAGTCGTAGGCCAACTGCACCACAAAACCCTTACGGCTCTTGCGCGTCGGACCGAAGAGGTCGTAGAAGTCCATATGGTTCCAGGCAGCCTTGAGGCTCCAGAAGTAGTATTTCCAGTCGAAGTCGATGTGGAATTTGTTCTTCCAGTCGTTATTACTCCAGGGAGAGAGACCGAGTGTCAGTTTCATGCTGCTCAGTCCCACGGGGTCGTTCACGTTGAAGCGGTAGCCGATCACGGGGGTCATGTGGTTCCAGGCTTTGGCATCGGTGAAACCGCTGATGATGGGATAGGCCCCGGCGAACTTCATCTCCTTAAAGACGTTGTAGGATGTGATGTTGTTATACACATCGCCGAAGGCCATTCTGGGTAGGGAGTCTCTGAGCAGACCCACCTGTTCCATCGCCTCCTTGTTGTTCTCATAGGCGAGCTGACCGTAGAGCGTCACGGCATTGGCATCCTTCACCACCTCACGAGAGAGCAGGACGGGTTGCAGACCGTCGCGCTTAAACTGGAGTGCCAGCAACTGACCCGGGGTAATCTCCAACGGGGCAAAGAGACCGATATCGGTATTGGTCAGCATCTCCATCTCGCGGGTCTCTAAATTGATCTGCCAGAGGTTGGAGACACCTGTATAGTAGGAACTACCGATCAGATATTTGTCGTCGAGTGAGAAGCGGAACTGTCCTAAGTTACTGTCTTGCCAGGTAACCAGTTCCACAGGCTTGAAGATGGCCTGAGCCAGTTCCTCAGTATTGAACAACAGGAGCGTGTGCTCGCCGTTGTCGCCCTGACGGGTGAACGACAGCCATTTGCCGTCGTGACTGATATCCGTGTCGAATACACTCACACCAAACGGGAAGGCATAGATCACTTCCGGATTCTCCAGGTCGCGGTCCAGACGTACGATCGACTGGGTACCACCGTTGGAGAACAGGCCGTAAAGACAGTCGTGGATGTTGTCATACACGATATTGTTGATGCGCTGGAACTTCTTTTTTTTCACCACCTTCTTCTGCTGGATGTCGTAGATCTCCAGACCACGCATCTTCGCGTTGTTCGTCGTATAGATGAGGCGTTGCCCTTTCAAGTCGAGTGCCACGAAGGCAGGATCATAAAGTTGGATGCCGTTCACGATATGCAGTTTCTTCTCCTCACCCGTCTGCAGGTCGATCTCCGTGATGTGGGCGAAACTGCCTGGGGCGTTAGCGACGGCGTAGGCCTTGTTGGTGGCAGGATCATAGACCAGCGGCGACACAGAACCCAACGGCTCCTGGGTCAGCGGCTTCGTCTCTGTGATGGGATACTGGCGGATGGTAGCCAGGTTCTCTTCCTGATGCTTCTTCTCGTCCACCTTCCAGTCGTTCCACACCTTCCTGAGCGACTGTCCATAGATCTTCTTGAACTGTTTGGCGAAGAAAGTACGACTGTCGGCCGTTCTGTTATAGAACTGGATCATCTTCTCGTAGCCGTAGGTCTTGGTGAGGTAGTTCACGAAACGGGTACCATAGAGATAGGCGTTGGCACCCACCTGGAAATCCATCGTCGAACCTTCCGTCTCCAGACCCACCACTGAGTAGAGCTTCTCGCCACCGTCGATGATGCTGCGGAAATACATCTCATCGTAACCGCCTAAGGCACGTCCGACACCACCGCCGAGCCAGGTCTCCATGAAACAGGCGATACCCTCGTGATACCAACGGGGGGCATACCAACGGGGCACGCTCTGATAGCTCCACAGGGCAGAGATGGGCTGGGTGTTGTCGGTGCCCACCTTCGTGCCGAAGAAACGGCGCCAGTTCAGGTCCTTCTTGTTGTACTTGTCAGTCATCACGATATGCGTATATTCGTGCTTGAACAACTGACGGTAGCGCTCACTCGACGGGTTGATGTAATACGCCATGTTCAGCGGCGCCATACCGATCTGGATCAGAGAACGCGGCAACGGCGTTGCACCACCGTTACCGTCGTCTTCCCAGTCTGTCAGCAACAGCAGGGGAGCCTCAGGCTGATACACGGAGTCAGTGGTCCAGATCTGCTTGTGAAGCGCCTTGCCGTTCTGATACATACGTATCATGTGGGGGATATAGCGCGACAGGTTCTTGTCGAAGAACACCAGGGTGGCTTCGTCCGTCTTATATTGAAAATAAGTCTGGTTCTGTCCCCAGGAAAGGCTGGGGAGCATCGTTAGCAGCAGAATAACAGTCCAGTTGCGCATGTTCGTAATGTCTTAATGATCAATGGTTGGCGCAAAGTTAGCGCAAAAGCCGTATTTCTGCAAGAAAAAACAAACGTTTTTAACATTTCTTATAACTTCATGTGTTTTTGTTCCTTGGCACAGCATTTATTCCCATTAAGGGAACGAATTATTCCCACGTTGGGAATGAAATGTTCCCACACTGGGAACCAAACATTCCCACGCTGGGAATGTATTTACTGCTTTGGGCACAACATGGTCACTCTTCTATGAGTCAACTTTTTTGGATAAGTTTTTGCTTGCAAGATGCAAACACCTAACATAAAATTATAAGGAATACCCTGTTTATCGGTGGTTCAAAAGGTTTCGATAGCCTCAACACCTAACATATCACCTAACAAACATCTAACGCATCACCTAACATGGCATTATCAAGAAGTCGAGAATGTGATAGTAGCCAGAGATGTTAGGTGTGATGTTAGGTGTTTGTTAGGTGTTTATGAGTAACTCAAATGCGTAACATTCACGAAATGAGAAAGTTGACAGATACTCATGTTAGATGTTAGGTGTTTTAGAGAATTGCTTGATTTTTCTGATAGTTTTAAAGAATTCGCATTTTATTTTCAGTTTTTCACCCAATAGGGCGTTTAATTCAAGAAAGTTTTGTACTTTTGCACTCGTTATCTCTTTGGTGTTACTTTAAACTGATGGTATGCAAAACAAGAAACGAATAGAAGATGATTTCTATCGGGAAAGTAAGCGACTCCGCATGGAGGTGCTGCAAATGGCTGATGCTTTAAAGGAGGAACCTATGCGTTTCACCATTACTAACGGTATTAAGATGTCCGAATGTCATCTGTTGGCTTTCGGGCGGTAACTTTGTTTTGGCAAAAGTATTTCTTTTATGCTTTTTCTTGCCGATATCGGCAAAAAGTTGTATCTTTGCAGCTGAAATCGGTTACAAAACTTGCCGATAGTGTGGAATATGGAGTATATATCTGTGATAGCATTTGCCCAGAAGTATGGCATTTCAGAGCGAACTGCGCGAAATTATTGTGCGAGTGGGAAGATTGAGGGAGCGTTTCTGACAGGTAAGACCTGGAACATTCCCGCTGATGCGGAGTTGCCTAAACGCAAGTCGTCAAAGGCACGTATTTCCCCATTGTTGGCTACACTCAGGGAGCAAAAAGAGATCAGGTTAAAAGGGAGCATCTATCACAGAACGCAGATTGACCTGACTTATAACTCAAACCATATTGAGGGTAGTAAACTGACTCATGATCAGACGCGATATATCTTCGAGACAAACACCATCGGAGTGACCGATGAGGCCATCAATGTGGATGATATCGTGGAAACGGTGAACCATTTCCGTTGTATTGACTACATCATTGATCATGCCGAGGACAAACTATCCGAGAGTCTTATCAAACAACTGCATTTGACGCTGAAAACAGGTACATCGGATAGCAAGAAGGATTGGTTTATGGTGGGAGATTACAAACGATTGCCCAATGAGGTGGGAGGTATGGATACTTGTCCGCCTCAAGAGGTGCACAAGCGGATCAAAGAGCTACTTACGGCATATAATGCCATCAAACGTAAAACACTGGATGATATTCTGGATTTTCATGTCAGGTTTGAGGCCATCCATCCATTCCAAGATGGAAATGGGCGAGTGGGGCGACTCATCATGTTTAAGGAGTGTCTGGCTAACGATATCGTACCTTTTATTATCACTGATGAGCTTAAATTGTTCTATTACAGAGGTCTGCATGAGTGGGGGCATATTAACGGTTATCTGACTGATACTTGTCTTACTGCACAGGATATGTATAAGGAAATGTTAGCCAAATTCCTGAAATGATGTTCAGAAAAACGACAAAAAAATAAAAAGGTGGGCAATCATGCCACAAATTCCCCAAAATGTTGTACTTTTGTGGGTGTGATTCTATTGACCGATAAGGGCATTATTAGTAGTTAATTGACTGGTCTGTCAAGTCTTTCAGCAGCTGGGTGCAACCTTCGATAACATCGCGCCAGGTGGCTTCGAAATCTCCTGTGTACCAGGGATCTGCGACGTCACCAGGGCGATTTGTGTAGTCGAGTAGCAGACGGATCTTTCCTTCTGGGTCACCGCCACAGATGCGGTTCATGTTACGAAGGTTCCACGCGTCCATTCCTATCAGCAGGTCGAAGCGGTCGTAGTCATTACGCGTCATCTGGCGCGCCGTCTTGCCTTTGCATGAGATTCCGTGTTCGGCGAGTTTCCGCTTGGCTGGCGGATAGACCTCATTGCCGATCTCTTCGGTAGAGGTGGCTGCCGACTCGATATAGAACTGGCCATCGAGACCAGCTTTGCTCACCAGATCCTTCATGACGAACTCTGCCATAGGACTGCGGCAGATATTCCCATGACAGACAAATAGTATGCGATGTTTCATGTTTATACGAACGAATATTGGCTTATTGCCTTATTTTCAGTATTCGGCGCACGCTCTGGTTGATGCGTTCCTCACTGATGGTGCCCTTGTTGACGGCGTCGATGACGGCATCGAAGGCCTCCACAAGATTCTTCGGACCCAACACAATGTCAACACCAGCCTGGATGCTCTTCACGGCAGCCTCGGCACTGGAATACTGCTGAGTGATGGCTCCCATCTCCATACCGTCGGTGATGATGATGTTCTGGTAACCCAGTTCGCCACGCAGCTTGTCTTGCAAGATGACTGACGACATCGTGCTGGGGATATCTGAGCCCGTGACATTCGGTGCACCGATATGAGCCGTCATAATCAGCTGGCAGCCCCATTTGATACCAGCCTTGAAGGTCACCATCTCACAATCCATCATCTCCTCCCATGTCTTCTGAGTCGATGCGTAACCGAAATGTGTGTCGGTCTTCGTGTCACCGTGACCGGGGAAGTGCTTGATACAGCCTATGATACCAGCATCCTTCAGGCCTTGCAGATAGTTGGTCACCATCGGCGCAGCCACCTGAGGGTCGTCGCTGAAAGCACGGGGGCCGATAATGATGTTGTCAGGATTGGTGTTCACATCGGCAACAGGTGCAAAGTCGATATCAAAGCCGTAGTACTTCAGATAAGTGCCGATGGTGTTGCCACACTCGTAGGCATTGCTCGGGTCTCCCGTAGCACCGATGGCTGCCATCGACTCATACTTCTTGACGTTGAATTTGGGGTTGTTGGCGAGGCGTGACACACGGCCACCTTCCTCGTCGATACAGAGTAGGGGATTACCGTTCAGTGCCCGTATCTGAGGGATTAACTTCGCCAGCTGTGCCTCGTCGTCGATATTCCAAGCATAGAGGATAAGTCCGCCGATGGGATAGTTTGCGTTCACATCGCGCATGGTCTTGTTCACCTCATGGATAGGATTCTCCTGAAGGTCAGAATAGGCATTCCAGTGAATGGTGGTATCAAGTGTTTCCATGCGTACGAAGAACATCTGTCCCACTTTCTCACGCAGTGTCATCTTTGAGAGTTGGGCTTCCACCTCATCCTGCGGTAAACTTGGCGCGTCATTGTTCGAGCAGGAGGTGATCGTCAGACCGCAAGTCAAGATGGCGGTCAGCATCCATAAAAGTCTTTTTTCCATATCAGTTAATTTTAAATTGTGCAAATTTACGGTTTTTATTTGAATTAATCGTTGAAATTGCTTTTTTTTGCTTTTTATTTGGGAAATAATGCCTAATTTTGCATCATCATATTCAGTTTTTTTAAGGATGAAACAGATGGAGATACATTCTTGTCCGGAACTGATGGCACTAGAGCGACAGATACGAAAACTAATTTGAATTCTATTCCGTCAAGTCTTTCAACAGTTGGGTACAGCCTTCGATGACATCACGCCAGGTGGCTTCAAAATTGCCTGTGTACCAGGGGTCAGCGACATCACCTGGTCGTTTTGTATGGTCGAGTAACAAGTGGATCTTGCCTTCTGGGTCGCCACCACAGATGCGGTTCATGTTACGCAGGTTCCATGTGTCCATACCTATCAGCAGGTCGAAGTGCTGATAGTCGTTACGCGTCATCTGGCGCGCCGTCTTGCCCTTGCACGAGATACCGTGTTCGGCGAGTTTCCGCTTGGCTGGCGGATAGACCTCGTTGCCGATCTCCTCCGTCGAGGTGGCTGCCGATTCGATATAGAACTGATCGTCGAGACCTGCCTTGCTCACCAGATCCTTCATGACAAACTCTGCCATCGGACTGCGACAGATATTACCATGACAGACAAAAAGTATGCGATGTTTCATGCTGATACGACGTTCTGTGGTTTGGCGTTCAGGAAGGCTTGGACGTTGCTGATGGCTATTTGAAGCAGACGGCTGCGGGCTTCCTCAGTGGCCCAGGCGATATGAGGTGTGATGAAGGCGTTCGGTTGACTGAGCAACGGGTTGTCAGCCTTGGGCGGTTCCTCAGTGAGCACATCGGCACAGAAAGCAGCCAGCTGTCCTTCTGCCAGTGCGGAAGCTACAGCCTGATCATCCACCAGCGGGCCTCGTCCTGTGTTGACGAGGATGGCGGAGGGCTTCATCCGTTGCAGCGTCTCGCGATTAATCAGGTGACGGGTGGTGTCTGTGAGTGGACAATGCAGTGAGATGACATCTGATGTCGCCAAGAGTGTTTCCAGATCTGCTTTCTCGATGCCTGCGGGAAGGGTGTTGGCTGACTTGCTGGTCAGCGCTTTCACCTGCATGCCGAAGGCAAGGGCGATCTCAGCGACTCGCCGCCCGATGTTTCCTAATCCTACGATGCCGAAGGTCTTGCCAGCCAATTCCATGTGGGGAAAGTCCCAGTAGCAGAAGTCTGGGTTCTTTGTCCAACGGCCTTGGCGGTTCTGGATGGCATAGTGCTCCGTACGGTTCGTCACCGTCAACAGATGGGCGAACACCATCTGCGCCACACTCTCTGTGCTGTAGGCGGGTACGTTGGTCACGATGATGCCGCGTTCGTGGGCTGCCTCAATATCCACCACGTTATAGCCTGTGGCCAGCACACCGATATATTTCAGTTGAGGCAGTTGCATCATCGCCTCTCGGCTGATGAGGACCTTGTTGGTAAGTACGATGTCGGCATCGGCAGCCCTTGCCACAGTTTCCTCAGGTTTGGTGCGGTCATAGACCGTCAGCATGCCCAATTCCTCCAATCCCTTCCACGACAGGTCGCCAGGATTGGCCGTAAAGCCGTCGAGTATTACGATCTTCATGCTTCTCTACTTAAGTCTGTAAAAAACTCCTATTCTACCATAAATGGGATATAGTGTCTGCTCTACGGTCTTAAAGTCGCCAGGGAAGATGCCCGTCAGGCCCCAATTCAGGTCGGCAGACACACCAAAGCGCTTGTACACCTGCCAGTCAACACCAACACCGATACCAAATTGTACGGAGCGCATGTCGTTGTCGAATTCGTATGTAGCCCACTCGCCTTCCTCGTCGCCCATTAGTATCTTGGCACCAGTAGGATTGCCCTCACGCAGATAGCCATCGGAAGCAATACCGCTGAACCCCTTGCTCAGGAGGAAAGACACGTATGGACCGCCTTTGAGCATCACTTTCTTGCCCAGTCCTAATGTGGCCTGGACAGGGACGGTCAGCATCCACTGGGTAATCTTCTGGCTGACATGACCTGTAAAGAGTCCAGATAGATGTGTGCCTCCTTTATTGACCTCCATGTGGTATGATTTGGTGGTTACTTCTGCCTTCATCCCCTTATTCTCAAAGTGCAGCCCGGCGGAGATGCCCCATTTCTCATTCAGTGGCAACATGGCATCAATGCCTACCATGAACGATGGTGTCAGACTGTAGCTGTCGATACTACGGATGGTTTCTGGTAGCGGGATGGGGGTTGTTCCTCCAATATTGTATCCTGCACGAACCTTGAGTTGCAGGCTGTCGATTCCGCCTGCTTTCGCGGTGGCTGCCATCCCGAAGGTCAGCACCGTCATTCCTATTGCGATAATAATATTCTTCATCTTCATTCTTCAATTTTCACGGCATAGCCGATTCTTTACTTTTCACTTCTCACTTCTCATACGATACTTCCACCTCATCTATGTAGAGTGTACTGCCAATGGCTCCCTCAAACTGTGCACCGCTTTTGCTCGACGAGAATACGATTGCCAAGTTACAGTTCTTGTTGGCCACCGCTCCCTCTGGAACATCTCTGCCCTCGAAGAACATTTCAAAGCGTGTCCACTGGTCCGTAGGTGGTAAAGAGGACACACGAGCGACCTTATACACCTGTGGATTGTCTATGATCTTGTCGAGATCAGCCACATCGTCACCATAGAGGAAGTATAGGTTGCCGTTAGGGTCGATATTGTTATAGAACACAGCGTAGATGCTGGCCTCGTCAATACAGTCAGGAATGACTTCCATAGCGGCATTGGTGTATTTCGAGCCAGGCTTGTATTTGTAATATCCCGTGATGCGTAACGGATCCCTGTCCCATTGTACACCAAACTCTGTAGCTTTCAACGGATCCATCATTGCTTGATCCAAGATAAACCGGCCTAAGAAGAGGTTGCCGGCAGCGATGGGTTTACCCATATCCTTACCAAAATCTCCTGTGTACATCGTCTGCAGGCGGACGCCATTACCCTCGAATCCATTTTCAGTCCTATAGGTAGGAAATTGTTTCGGACCGGCTCCGGAAAACAGTGACAGCGCAAAACCAGGATTGCCAGATGCCCAGAATCTTAGTTTCTCTCCATTCTCGTCAAGTTCATAGAATCGATGATACTTGTTCATTATAAAAATACCGCCTTCTGCTGTGTCGGCATACTCATACGAGAACTTGCTTTTGGGCAGTATGGGCTCTGTAAAGGCGACCTTGTATGTACGGTTCCACTGTCTGTCCTCAGAAGTGACGGTGTAAGTGACTGGGCCTTTCGTGAAGTCCTGCAACGAGCCGCTTGCCGGTTCGATGGAGGCTTTATCAGTGATCTTGAAGTTCACTGGGATTTCTGTCGGCACCATAGCCATCGAGCGCACAATAAATGTGATGCTCGTCTCTGTGGAACTGATGTTCTCTTTACGCATCTCCGCCGGCTTGTAGAATAACTTCTCCAATTCCGCGCCTTCTACCCAGGCACTCTCGATGTCGCACTCATTGTTCGGAGCCTCGTCCTTGATGCACGAAATCATACAGCAGCACAGGACGAAAGTAATCATTGCCTTATTCATTTTTTTTCGTTATTTATGTCCTAATAGTGCACAAAGATACGAAAAAAAAGTAAATGGACAAAGGAAAATGAATAATTTTTCACTCCCATAAAGGTAGGTTAACCTCACTCAGATTTCTGAAATCCCTTTCTACAAAGGGCTGGAGGCAAGTGAGGTTAAAACTTCCAATCTCACTCGCAAAATTCCCTTAGTACAAAGGGTTTCCAACCCTCAAAGTGAGGTTAACCCCAAAATCGCAAAAATTTATCTAAAACTCGCATTCGCCTCATTAAGGGCGTGCATTCCGTTTGATTAATGGAAACTCTCAGTCCGTCGTGTTCGGACTCACAGTCCGTAACGAGCGAACTCACAGTCCGACGCGACGGACTAACTAAAGCACATACTTTAGAAGAAAGGAAAAGGCACCAAGTTCACTGATAATGAGCGTAAATGGTTTTACAAGCTTAACAAGATTGCTCAAACACACAATGGATCTCCTTTATGGGAGCGTAATAGTCATGGAGAGATAGTGCGTCCCAAATATCCGAATAGGTATCTCCGAGCAAGCCCAGAGAGTTGGTGATAAGATTTTGGCCGCCCGAAAAGCGAAAGAGACACAGGTTCTTGCTGATGCAAGCGGCAAAGCCGAGCGGACAAGTAGAAATCTCTAAGGCGTTTTCAACTGTCAACGAGAATAAAACAAGCATTTTAATGGCAAATTACGTGATAATGTTACGAAATAATTGTCGCCTACGAAAGGCGACATAAACGCCTCCATCCTGTGCGTCTCCTTGTTACGCACGATGCGGAAGGCTTCCGAGCGCTCAATCAGTTCGGTAAGTTCCGAATCCTGCTTATAGCCGAGCATCGAGCGCAACTTGTTGAAGTGGCTGCTGGTATAGGCCAGCGTCACCTCGTCCATATACTCTTCCGCCCCGTCGAAGAGGTACTTGATCTTGCCGATATCGTTCCACGACAATTTCCTGGCCCGCCAGTGGCGGTTATAGCTGCGGGCACTCGTAGCGGCCAGCGCTATATCGTTCTTATGTCTCATTAGTTAATGATATTAATTCTCTAATTCGGGGTGCCTCCCACAGGCACCCCCCATATTTCAATTTCTAATTAATATAAGGCCCTATTTATAGGGATAGGGCCTATAGCAATATAGGCTTTAAAGAGATGTTCGGGATTTCCCGATACCCTCAATAATCCATGCAAAGGTAACACCAATTTTTCAAATACGCAAGCCAAAACGGATTAGGGAACGATATACTTGTTGACACAAAACGTCCCTTTTGAATAAATATACAGTTGCCGAAAATCTTTCAAGGGTTTTCGGCAATTATTTTTGTATCCATTTCTTACCATAAGTTTTCATAAACATTTTCACGAAGTGAAAATGAATTTTCAAAAATTGCGATTTTTGTAATTTTATATGTATAACAACTGCACCCAGTTCCATTGAAAAACGTAATTTTGCATTAGATTTTAAATAAAAAACGTTTATGGAACAGATGCATATCAATTTCTCACGGTTCAATTCACTCATCGCCCTCGTTGATTATTTCAACACTGAGGACAAGTGCAAGGCTGCTATCGCCCAACAGCGTTGGGGTGATGGTGAAGCAGTATGTCCCTACTGTGGTCATACTCACACATATTCTTGCACTGATGGACGTTATTCATGTCCTAACTGTCACAAGAAGTTCTCTGTGACTGTTGGCACTATCTTTGAGAATACCAAGGTATCACTGAGAAAGTGGTTTATGGCTATGTATATGGTTTCTTCTACGAAGAAGGGTGTTAGTTCACACCAGCTTGCAAGAGACCTTGGTGTGACTCAGAAGACCATGTGGTTCATGCTGCATAAGATTCGTGGACTGTATGGCATCACTGATGAAATCGAACTTGATGGCGAGGTCGAAATGGACGAAATGTACCTTGGTGGTCGTGAGACCAACAAGCACGATAGTAAGCGTACTGAGGGTACACAAGGTCGTAGCATTAAGACCAAGACCCCTATATTTGGTATGTTGCAGCGTGATGGTAAGGTCGTTGCTATGAAGGTGGAAGATACCAAGGGTGCAACCTTAATGCCTATCGTTGGTCAGTTCGTTAAGGAAGGTACTGTTACCTATACTGATGAAGCAAGTATCTATAACAAGCTTACTGAGAACGGCTATGACCACTTGTTCGTTAATCACGGTAAGCGTGAATTTGTACGTAGTAGTGATATTCACACCAATGGTATTGAGGGCTTTTGGGCGCACTTCAAGCGTGTTATCTTCAGTACTTACCACTGTGTAAGTAAGGACTATCTGCCTCGCTATATTGACGAGCAGATGTATCGTTGGAATACAAGGGAAGAGAAGAGTTCCTATCGTTTCCACGATATGTTCTCAAAGGCTTGCAAGCACTTTGACTACAATGATGTGCTGTCATTGTCATCAGTAGTAGATACTGAATATCGTACCTTCCATAATAGAGTATATTATGCTTGGTATAGTCACCAAGTGGCATAACAAAAGGAGAGTTCAAGCGAACTCTCCTTTTGTGTATTGTTATTTACTACTGTTTATACATCAAGTACGCCACGAACAGAGTGACCGTAATGACGTATATCTCCATAGTCATATGTGACATTCATACCAGTCTCGCTACATATAGCCATATCTGCCCCAAAATAGTTTTCTAAATCTAATGAACTTGACCAATAGTAACCGAGAGAGCCTACGCCACTAACACTTCCATCATCAGCATGACCACAAGCAGGGAAGAACAAAGTCTTGGAATTATCATCATTGTCTGTAAGTACAACTCCTGCAACACCGCTACCTTCGTAGTCAGCATTCCAAGCTGATGTTGTAGCAGTAAGTAGTGCTCTAAATTCTGCATTCGTTGGCATTCTCCAATTACCACCCCAAGCAGCAGTTACGGAATCATCTGATGGTTGCAAGACAGTCAAGTCATCCTCATTATTGTACTTTGTCATACCTCCATCTTCATAGAATTTGTAATCTGCAAATTCATTGTCAAAATACTTTTGTCCTTCACCACTTCCTACTTGTGCAGCAGTGTAGCCTTGGGTATCGCCCCATTGGAAATATAAACCTGCGTCAGTAACTGAATTTGCACCAATGTTCATTGTTGCCCACTTGATGCCGCCAATCTCAACAAAATCATATGATGGTGTAGGTGGAGTTAATGGGTTATATTCTACCTTATTATTCTCTGTAATAAGTGATACGTTAGGTAGTATTAAACTACTCTGTGCAGCAGTGTACTGTGCCGCTGTCTCAAATTTCTTTAAATATTTTGCCATAATCTATAGTATATTTTACTATAAATATCATATAGGTAGATAAAAAATGAGCAAACCTTAAAATAGATTTGCTCATTTTTGTATATTTATGTAAGAACGTTATTTTGTGTCAACAGGTATATCGTTCCCACGGATTATTTAGATCTGTTTGAGGAAAATCATGCGGAGGGAGTCTCTTGATTGGCCTGCGACTGATTGAATTTATTGCGAATTCTACGCAAGTATAAAAATCCGCTGAAAAGTTTGGCCGTTTAATGGAATTTATCTACTTTTGTCGACAAATACGGAACGTAGACGGGCTAAGTGCCCCTTAATGGTAATCAAGCATGTACGATCAAATCATGGAAGATACGCTCTATTTGATGTTTTATGCAGGCGTGACAGTATTGAATCTGATTGCCTGCTGCTATCTGCTGTTCCGTCGCAGTAACGCCATTGCCCCTAATGTCACGTCGTCTGTACGTTTGCGGCGATGGACGGCGGGGTTCCTGGGTGCTTCTACACTCAGCCATTTATGGTATATGCCTCTCATTTATCTTACCGCCAGCGAGGATATCATGATGCTCTATCTTGTATGCACATTATTAGACATCCTGACGGTTTTTCCTTTGGCTATAGCCGTATTGTTCACCATGCTGCAAGACCGCAGGCGACCACATTGGCCCATAGGCGTGATGATGGCACCACTCGCTGCAGGATTGATGGTGTGCATCGCAACCCGTAGCGATGCCATTTTACCAGTGTTATATGCCTATTATCTGTTGCTGATCATCAGCATAATTATCTATATGGTACGCGCAACGAGACAATACGGATGCTGGCTGCGCGACAACTATGCCGATCTGGAGCACAAGGAGGTGTGGCAGAGTCTGGTGGTGTTGGCCACGATCTTGTTAGGATTCAGCATCTACGTGTTTGAAATCCATGGTCAGTTATACAAATACGCTATGCAGGTAATTGACATTATACTGACCTGCTTTCTCGTTTGGCGAGTAGAAACGTTAAGTGACCTGAGTGCCTCTCAGTCGCAGGACCTTCCTGATGATTTGGACATTCCTGACAAGTGCGAAGGCGATATAGGCTCAAATGAGCTTACCGACAAATTCGGGCAATTGCTACAGCAGAATTGCATCAACACACGACTCTACCTGCAGCACGACCTGACTCTTTCCCAACTTGCCAAGGCCATTGGTACTAACCGTTTCTATCTTAGCCAGTATTTCTCCAGCAAGAGCATGAATTACAATACTTATATAAATGATCTTCGCGTCAATCATTTCGTCAGTATCTATCATGATGCAGTTGCTAACCACCGCTCTTTCACTATCCAGGAATTAGCAAACAAAAGCGGCTACCGCAGTTACAGCACCTTCTGTCTCGCCTTCAAACAGCGCATGGGACAGACCGTAACTATATGGGCGCGGCTTCAAAATCTGCAATAATTACTTCAAAATCAGCAAAACTTGATCTGTCAGGTCTTTTGGGCAAAGTTATATGGGGGAATTTGCTTATCTTTGCAAAATCTAAATAACCAAAAAAACAAAAGAAAATGAAACAGACAATTTGTATGAGTGTTAAGAAGATGCTGTCGTTCATCGCAGCCATCTGTATGACTGCCGGATTGGGCATGCTCACCGGTTGCAACAGCAAACCTACTGCCGACCTTGTGGTCTATGGCAAGATTTACACTGCCGAGGGCAACCAGGTGGTAGAGGCCTTTGCCGTGAAGGACGGCAAGTATGTCTATGTAGGCGACAAGGCGGGAGCCGAAGCCTTTGTAAAAGAGGGCAAGACCGAGGTGGTGGACTATACCGACAAGGGGCTGGTGATACCAGGCTGCGGCAACGGTCACGCCCACTATACGCTTGGCTATGCCATCCAGACGGTAGGAACAATCATTGGCTATGAAGACAGCCCCGAGAAGTTTCTGAAGGAAATAGTGCCCGCTGCAGTCAAGAAGGCAAAGGACTCAGGGGCTAAGGCTATTTTCGGACAGGGGTGGAATCTGTTTACCTTCAAGGACAAGATGCCTACCCGCCAGGATTTGGATGCCATCTGCAGTGATATTCCTATTTACATTGCAGACGAGGAGGGTCATAAGGGACTGGTCAACAGCATCATGCTTGTTAAGGCCGGCATTATGAAGGAGGACGGCACCGTGCTGAAGAAAGAGATACGCGGCGGCGAGATAGGGATTGCAGCCGACGGTACGCCAAATGGTTTCCTGTCGGAGCAGGCAGGCACTTATACACGTTCCTTCTTGGACAACGAAAGCCTCTTTTCCATTGACATAGCGAAGGCCACGATGAAGAGCGTGCAGGAGCATCTGCTGTCAGAGGGCTATACGATGTATATTGACGGTTACTCCACCTACTTCTTTAATGAAAATATCTTCAAGGCTGCTCAGCAGATAGACCAGGCCGGTGACCTGCATATTGTCCTGGGTCTGACCACCGAGCTGGACAGCTGGATGGATACGGATAAAGTGCTGGCCAAAGCCGGTGACGCAAAGAAATACGCTTCCACACGCGTGAAGCCCAACTGGCTCAAGATTTTTGTGGACGGCACGGTAGAACCCGGCACCGGTTTTGTGGAGCCACTCTATCCCGACGGTCATCAGGGCGTTGTGCTGTGGTCGGAAGAGGAACTGACCGACATTACGCGCAAAGCTAACGAAAAGGGCGTGACCGTACACACGCACGTCATGGGTAATAAGGGCGTCAACCGCATCGTCAGTGCCTACGTCAATGGCGGTAAGGACGAGATGCGTAACACACTTGTACACGTGCATGGTGTCTATCCGGAGGATTACAAGCGTATGGCCGACCATAACATCTACGTCACCGAAGGTATGTTGTGGCACCATTTCTCCAATGACAAGCAGGAGTTGCTGAAGGCTGGCTATGTTCCTAAAGGCATGGAAACGAAGAGCTATCCCATGAAATCATACTTCGATCACGGCATCAACATGTCGTCACACTCCGACTTCCCTGCCTTGAGTGGCAGTCCTGACGATCCCTTCGGCATCATGGAGGTGGCAGTGACAGGTGTCTACTACCCCGAACAGGCCAAGCCCTGGTGGCCGGAAGAGCTGCTGACCCGTGAGCAGGCCCTCACCGCTCTGACCATCAACGTGGCCAAGCAGATGTTCGTTGAGAATGAGCGTGGCAGCGTCAAAGAAGGCAAGTATGCCGACTTCTTGCTTGTCAACAAGGATGTGCTGACCTGCCCTGCAACGGAGATCCACGAGGCGAAGCCCGCCGCCACCTATTTCGAGGGAAAGAAGGTGTTTGAAAATAAGGAATAAAGAATATAAAATAATCAATACATTATGAAAAAGATTTTGTCGATTATCGCAGTGCTGACTGTCATCTTTGGAATGGGGATGATGACCAGTTGTAACAGTAAGCCCAGTGCCGATCTTGTGGTCTATGGAAAGATCTATACCGCCGAGGGTAACCAGATTGTTGAGGCCTTTGCCGTGAAAGACGGCAAGTACGTCTATGTAGGCGACAAGGCTGGAGCCGAAGCCTTTGTGGAAGAGGGCAAGACCGAGGTGGTGGACTATAGCGGAAAGGGTCTGGTGATGCCTGGATGCGGTAACGGTCACGCCCACTATGCGCTGGGCTATGCCATCCAGTCAGTAGGAACGGTCATGGGACGCGACACTGATGTAGACAAGTTTATCAAGGAAATCGTTCCCGCTGCAGTCAAGAAGGCCAAGGACAATGGTGCCACGGTTGTATTTGGCAGTGGCTGGGAGATGATGAAGTTCCCCAAGGACTTATGTTATCGCAAGATGTTGGATGAAGTATGTAGTGACATTCCCATCTACTTCGCTGATGAGGAAGGCCACAAAGGTCTGGCCAACACCATCCTGCTTAAGAAAGCCGGTCTTATCAAGGAGGACGGTACGGCTGGCAAGACGGAAGTGCGCGGTGGCGAGATTGTGCTCGATGCCGACGGTGTGCCCACTGGCTATGTAAAGGAACAGGCAGGCACCTACGTGCGTTCTTTCTTAGATAATGAATACCTCTTCTCCGTTGATGTCGCCAAGGCCAACATGGCCGGCATCCAGGAACAGCTGTTGTCAGAGGGCTATACGATGTATCAGGACGGCTACTCCTCTTATTTCTTCAACGACAACTTCTACAAGGCCGCCCAGCAGATGGACCAGGCCGGTGACATGCACTTCGTACTGGGCACGGCCTGGGAACTGGACAGCTGGATGGATGTAGACAAGACCTTGGACAAGGCTGCTGCTACGAAAAAATACGAGTCTGCCCACATCCGCACTAACTGGCTCAAGATGTTTATGGACGGAACGGTGGAAAGCGGCACAGGATTTGTTGACCCGCTCTATCCTGACAATCACCAGGGTATCCCTAACTGGTCGGAAGAGGAACTGACAGACATCACGCGCAAGGCGAATGAGAAGGGCATCACCATGCACGTGCATGTGATGGGCAACAAGGGCGTGGAGCGTATTGTCAATGCCTACGTCAAAGCTGGAAAGAAAGAACTGCGCAACACGCTGGTACACGTGTACGGTGTCAATGAACCCGACTATCAGCGTATGGCAGACAATAATATATATGTTACCTCGGGTATGCTCTGGCATCACGCTGACAATGAATTGCAGGCCGAGCTGATGCAAATCCTTCCTGAAGGCCTGAAGGACAAGGGTTATCCTATGAAGTCGTTCTTCGACCACGGCATCAATCTGTCCTCACACTCCGACTTCCCTGCACTATGTGGTGCTCCTGACGACCCCTTCGGCATCATGGAGATCGTGGTGACGGGTGTTTATTATCCAGAGCAGGCCAAGCCCTGGTGGACGGAAGAGTGCCTCACCCGCGAACAGGCTCTTACGGCCCTGACCATCAACGTGGCGCGTCAGATGTTCCTCGAGAACGAGCGTGGCAGCATCAAGGAGGGCAAGTATGCCGACTTCCTGCTGGTCACCAAGGACGTGCTGACCTGCCCGGTGACGGAGATCCATGAGGCCAAGCCTGCCGCTACCTATTTTGAGGGGAAGAAAGTCTTCCCAATGTAAAATTATAAACATAGGTTGCAATGAAAAAGAGCAGATTATGGATGTTTGCTGTCATCTTTATTTGCAGCACCATGGCTGTTATGGCGGCAAGTACAAAAGATAATATGGCAAACGACGTAGGAAATGAGATGGAACAGTATAAAGAGACTGTCAGATCCTGGTACGGCGAGAACAAGACAATAGTAGATGGCAACTACGACAAGTCACTTGCCGTGAAGTGCATCAACGGCACCTTCGTTGGTAAGAAGGTGGATAACACCATTGTCTTCAAAGGCATTCCTTACGTAGGACAGCAGCCTATGGACAGCCTGCGTTGGAAAGCGCCAGTAGATGCCACACCTAATGATGGCGTGTATGAGGCATACTACAACGCCAAAGCAGCCCCACAGCCAGAGGTGGAACTTTCTTCTATCTACTATCAGGGCGAGGATTGTCTGTACCTCAACATCTGGAAGCCAGCTACGACAGCAGCCGAAAAGAAGCCTGTCATTGTATGGGTTCATGGTGGAGCCTACTCCTACGGCGGAACAGTAGATCCGCTCTACGACTTCCATAATTTCGTTGAGGAAAATCCCGAAGTCATCGTTGTCAGCATCGCTTACCGACTCGGTGTATTAGGTTTCCTTCACCTGTCGCACCTGCCCGACGGCAAGGACTATCCTGATGCGCAGAATTTGGGTCTCATGGACCAGCTGCAGGCCCTGAAGTGGGTGCATGAGAACATAGTGGCTTTCGGCGGCGACCCCGGCAACGTGACCATCATGGGTGAGTCGGCTGGTGGAGGCAGCGTGACGAACCTCTCACTGATTAAAGGCTCGCATCAGTATTTCAAGAAGGTCATTGCCTTGAGCGGTAATCCTGGTCTGTCAACATCTACGGAAGCAGCCATCGCTTGTACGAATGAACTGATGGACGCTTTAGGCTGCAAGACCGTGGCAGACCTCAAGAAAATTGATGCACAGAAACTCGTGGGCGTAGCATCGGAATTACTTCCCCTTCGCATGGCTCCAGAAAGAGACGGCAACTTACTACCACGCAATCCATGGGAGGCTGTGGCTAACGGTGCCGTGAAGGACATCACGTTCCTGCATGGCGTCAACAAGGACGAGATGAACTTCTTCCTCGTCGGAATGGGCGGTCCGGAGCCTTTCAATGCATGGGCAGCCGACCGCAAAGCGAAGAAGCTTGCCCTGATGACTGATGAGGAAAAAGCCCTGACGGAAAGTTTCTGCAAAGACGTGAAGGGGGAGAGTTATGAACCATACTGCAAATGGTTCAGCCAGTTAATGTTCAACGCACCGTGCATCAGACTGTCAGAAAGCCAGACCAAAGCAGGCGGGAAATCTTTCACCTACTATTTCACCGTCGAATCAGCCCTTCCAATGCTGAAGAGTGCACACGGAATGGCACTGGCACCCCTGTTCAAACATCCTGAGATGGACGGCGACACAGGACGCGCATTCGACGAGACTTTCTCAAAAACGATGCGCAAGATGTTTGTACAGTTTGCCAAGACTGGCAATCCCTCTATCAATGCAGACATTTCCCCTGACGGCAAGGCAAAGGAGTGGCAACTCTATGATCTGAGTGACAAGAAGGTGATGGTATTCGATGAATTCAATATCCATCAGGCAAAGGAATCAGATGTAAAGATTGTAGATTGGGATAGAACCTTTTTCTTGACCAAGTATTATGGTTTTTGATAGGTTCACAATACCGCCCGAAAGCATTAGTTCGCTTTTCGGGCGGTTTCTTTTCTTTATATTTCTTATCATTGCTGTCCACTAAAAATTGCTAAGCGTTCTTTGAAATGATTGAAATAAAGTTAGTTACAGAGATTTTTTGAGTCAACGGACTTGTTTTTGTATCTTTGCAGCCAAAATGGTTTGCATATGTATCAATACAAGTACGTTTTCGCTCAACTGATAGCGTTTCTCGACAGGAATCACTTCAATTATCTTGTTCGCAAGTATGCCGGCGACAAATACGTGAAGCACTTCACATGTTGGAACCAACTCCTTACGTTGATGTTTGGCCAGTTGAGCAATCGTGAAGCATGCGAGACTTGATTATCGCCATAGAAGCACATCACCAGAAATGCTATCATCTCGGATTTGGCAAGCACGTAACCAGAAGCAATCTGAGCAAGGCCAATACAAACCGTGACTATCGCATCTTTGAGGAGCTCTATCGCATACATCGTGCGGAGTCGTTCTTTGTTGTCAGAGCCAAGACCAATTTGCAGTACAAGTGCATCAATTGGAAACGCAGAATGCCCAAGGGAATACTCACTGATGCCGAGATAGAACTGACCATCTATGGCAGTCAGAAAGGCTATCCAGAGCATCTTAGGCTTGTACGATTCTTCGATGAGGAGCAACAGCGAGAGTTTATGTTCCTGACCAATGCCACAGAACTGACCGCATTACAGGTTGCCGACCTCTACAAGAATCGCTGGCAGATAGAGTTATTCTTCAAGTGGCTCAAGCAGCACCTCAAAATCAAGAAATTCTGGGGAACAACTGAGAATGCTGTCAGAATACAGATTTACTCTGCCATCTGTGCCTACTGCCTCGTTGCCATTGTGCAGCATGATATGCGACTGGATAGAAGCACCTATGAGGTACTGCAAATCCTTAGCATGTCACTCACTGACAC
>JAEEGH010002273.1_pt1 | contig 52189 bp, 34 predicted proteins | sample 9134181 | NCBI WGS metagenome assembly JAEEGH01 (sample SAMN16246544, study PRJNA631951) | gut metagenome | biome: gut microbiome; feature: rumen; material: DP-attached | host: Bos | place: Iran: Karaj | collected 2018-10 | reverse complement strand
ACAATCCATATGAATAGCGAGCTCATCATAGAAGCTTTCCTGAGTATAAGTGAGCCTGATTTGCCTTGGCGAGAACTTGACGGAAAGACCGTCCTCATCACTGGTGCTACAGGTATGTTGGCTTCGTATGTTACTTGGCTGTTGCTCTATCTGCACGAGCATGCTGGCATCAATATCACAGTAATAGCCCTTTGCAGGAATCGTCAGAAAGCAGAGCAATACTTTGGCTCGTATTTAGCCAAGCCTTATTTCCATTTGCTCATTCAGGATGTATGCGCCCCTATCGCCTATGAGGGTAAAGTGGATTATGTTTTTCATTTGGCAGGTAATGCCAGTCCATATTTCATCAATTCCGATCCTGTTGGCATTATGAAGTGCAATCTTTTGGGCACGATAAACGTGCTGGAGTATGCTCGCAATTGCCTGTCGAAGAAGGTAATCTTTGCTTCCACGCGCGAAGTATATGGCAAGAACGAAGAGGCCGAGCTATTGGATGAGCAAGCCTTTGGCACACTTAATCCTTTGGACGGCAGATCGTGCTATCCAGAAAGCAAACGAGCTGCAGAAACGCTGCTGAAGAGCTATTATCTGCAATATGGCGTTAATTTTAACGCTATTCGTATTGCCCATTCGTATGGTCCTACGATGAAGTTGGAGAACGATGGAAGGGTGATGGCCGATCTGATGGGCGATGTGGTGGCTGGCAGAGATATTGTACTGAAAAGCAGTGGAGAGGCTGTTCGCGCTTTTCTATATATAACAGATGCTGTCGTGGGCATGTTTACAGCCCTGTTTTATGGAGAGCCTGCTATGGCATATAATCTGGCCAACGAATCAGAACCCGTCAGCATCAAAGATTTAGCCCACATGCTGGCAGCGTTGAGAGAGGATAAGAACATTCAGGTGGTAATATCAGAGGACGAACACAAAGGTTATTGTGCCTATCGTCGCACGGCCCTAGATACTTCAGCCATAGAGCAATTGGGCTGGAAACCTCAGATTTCCCTTAAAGAAGGAATCAATCGTGTGCTTCGCACTGCAGAGTAGATTATCGAATGCTTACGAAAAGCGCCCCGGAGAAGAATGGTTCTTCTCCGGGGCGCTTAGTTGCTGTTGCTGTCAGGAACCTGTCCCCTGGCAGGAGTAATCTTTCGGTATTCTTTGTGACCTCGTTCATTATTTCTTCTGATAATACTCCTTATACCTTTAGAGTCCCTCCAGTGAAGGGACGGCTATAATGCAGGGATTCATTTACAGTAAAAAGCCTTATACCATTGGGCAAAAGCTCTCAATCCTTCTCTCAACGTGATCTTTGGTGTAAACCCGAAATCACGTTCAAGGGCTGTGGCATCGGCATAGGTGGTGGGTACGTCACCAGGCTGCATAGGGACGAGCTGCTTGTGTGCCTCGAAGTCGAAGTCTTCGGGAAGGACACCGGCACGAACCAGTTCCTCTTGCAGGATGTTCACGAAATCCAGCAGGTTCTCAGGCTGGCCACCACCGATGTTATAGACGGCATAGGGAGGGATGGGCAGGCCATCTTCACCCTTCTTACGCTCTGGAGCTCCTTGCATCACACGATACACGCCCTCTACGATATCATCAACGTAGGTAAAGTCACGACGGCAGTTGCCGTAGTTAAATATCTGGATGGTCTCGCCTTTCAGCAGTTTGTTGGTAAATCCGAAGTACGCCATGTCCGGACGACCAGCAGGGCCATAAACTGTAAAGAAACGCAAGCCCGTTGTGGGTATGTCATACAACTTTGAATAACAATGCGCAAACAACTCATTGCTCTTCTTGGTAGCTGCATACAGCGACACAGGATTATCCACCCTGTCATCTGTGCTGAATGGCACCTTCTTATTGCCACCATAGACAGAACTACTCGAGGCGTACACAAGGTGTTGTACTCCACGATATGTCTGATGGTTGATGGTTGATGGCTGAGCATTCACATCTTCCTTCTTACATCTTACTTCATCCATCGAGTGTCTACAAGCCTCTAAGATGTTATAGAAGCCTATCATATTGCTCTGAATATACGCATCAGGATTGGTAATACTATAACGTACACCTGCCTGTGCAGCAAGGTTCACTACCACATCAAAGTGGTACTTCTCGAACAGGCCATCAATCAGAGCCTTGTCAGCCAAGTCACCCTTTATAAATTGATAATTGACAGTTGACAATTGACAATTAAGAGTTTCCAACTCTTTTAACCTATATTCTTTCAGGCGCACGTCATAATAGTCATTCAAATTATCTATATTGATAATTGTACTACCTTTTGTGTCTTTGAACAAACGCTTAATGAGGTTTGAACCTATAAATCCTGCACCTCCGGTGACAAGGATAACTTTGTTGTTTAAATCTATTTTCTGCATTTTATAAATTGAAAATTGACAATTGATAATTATTTTTTATCGCCTGTCTCTTTGAGTTTTTTAATTATAGAAGTAAGTAACTTAATGAGTTCAGCACAATCCGAAGTGACAGATTCATACTGTGTATCATCCAGATAATTTGTTGCATGAAGAAGGTCAAGCCAATACTCTGTTTCATCAGCCTCCTTCAACGCAATATTAAGTTTATTCAAGAAGTCCATACGCGACTGAGCATTTTTGCTTTCACGAGTATTTGCTCCTATACTTGTTCCACATCGAAGTAATTGCTTCGACATAACATATTCGTTTTTCTGTTCAGTCAGAAATTTATAGCATCCTATAATACGGATAGCAAAACCCCTGCTTTTAATTTGAATTGCATTCGCCATAATTGTCAATCATCAATTCTCAACACCCGCAAGGCCAATTGTCAATTGTCAATTATCAATTGTCAATTAGCGAAGCGTTTCACCGCTTCGTAATATGTATCGAGGCTACCAATATCAAAACGTCCTGCACTCATCGGCCAAGCATGCATCGTAGTATGCTCCACCATATAGTGCGCCAAATTACCTGGTGCATCCTTCCCACAACCATTCTCTACGGAGTGACGTACCAAGTCGAGGTCTTTCTTCAGATAGATATAAAATGGAGGCACAGCCCAATGACTCTTAGGCACCTGAGGTTTTTCCTCCATACCCAGCACCCGATAGTTCTCATCCAGTTCGACGACTCCCGTCCTCTGTAACTTCTCGATGCTCGGCTGCTCATGGCACATGATGCAACTCGTCTGCTTCTCCTTGGCGAAGTCCACGAACTCCTGGAATGAGAAGAACAGCAGATTATCTGCTGCTACAACGAGCAAATCATCGTTGATAATTGACAATTGAGAATTGAAAATTGAAAATTCTTTATCTCCAGGAATAACACCTCCATTTATTGCATATATTAAATCCCTAACAGCTCCAAGACGAGTGTCATTCGTCTCTGTACCATCATCCACAATGGTAATGGGCTTCTTCCATCTTCCATCTTCCATCTTCCATTTATCGAAAATGGGAGCGAAGCGATGATTTGAGATAATAATATGTTCATCAATCTCAGGAATCCTGTCGATATCATCCAACATCCTTCCCAAGATAGTATTCTCACCTATCTTCAACAATGGCTTCGGAAAGTTCTTCGTCAACTCACCGAGCCTCGTGGCGTATCCCGCCGCTATTACAACACATTTCATATTTATCTTTTATATTTGACCACGGATGACTCGGATTGAACGGATTATCTTTTTGTATTGATGACAATCTTGGGAAAGATTGCTTTGTTATGAACAAAGGTTTAATTTTGTTGGAAGATTGATTGAAAGCTAGCTTTCATAAAGTCTTCAACCAAATAAAACTTATCATCAATATAAAAACATCTGTGTATATCCGTAAGATCTGTGTTCGCTAAACTACTATTCTTTCTTTTTCAAGTTCATCGGAGCATCCGAAGTTGTAGAGTAAACCAAGCTTAAAGCCTGTGGCATGAAGGTAATTATAGACCTGAGAACGATGAGCGTCATCCAATGCGCTTACCGCCTTCAGTTCTATGATTATCTTTCCATAGCAGACAAAATCTGCTTTGTAAGTTTGTTTTAACTCAACACCATCGTAAGTTATCTTTAGTTCTTTCTCTCGCTCATACGGAATATTGCGTCTCTGGAATTCTATTTCCAGTGCTTCCTGATACACTGCTTCAAGGAAGCCGTGACCAAGCTTGTTGTAAACATGGAACGCAGCTCCGTTGATTGCATAAGTAAGGTCACTGTATAGCAACATATCCGTATTATCCGTTTAATCCGTGTTCGTTAAACAAAACGAGCGCCATCATCCGGCTTCACCCAGAACACTTGGAATGTTTTTTCATATTCGGGGAACTGCTCCAGATACTTCTCTGTAAGCACTTTCTGTATCTCCTCTTTATATGCAGGATCGACGAGTGCGATGCAGGCGCCTTTGAAGCCGGCACCAGAGAAGCGGCCACCATAGACGCCGGGGAGGGTGCGCATGATGTCGTAGATGGCGATGAGCTCGGGGGAGCCACACTCGTAGTTGTGGATACTTGACTCACAGCTATCGAAGGACAGCTTGCCGAAGAGCTTCAGATTGCCGGTCTCCCAGGCTGTGACGCCCTGGCGTACACGGCGGTACTCGCTATAGAAATGTTCGGCACGGCGTGCGAAACGGGCAGGCATGGCGATGCGTGTCTTGTCGAAGGTGGCCTTCGGGATGTCGCGGAGGAAGGTCTTGTCGAAGGTCTTCAAGGGCTGGTCGGTATAGGCCAGCATGTTCCATGCGGCAGTCTTACACTCATAGACGCGGAGGTTGTAGTCGCTATTGACGAGCGAACGCGTGAGTCCTGAGAAGAAGATGCCGATTTCAAAGAGACCCTCCAAACCTCCCTGTTTAGGGAGGCTTTCAGTACCGCCACCAAACTTGATATGACGATATTCGTTGGTGTCGCAGTCGAGGAACAGTAACTCGTCTTTCTTGCCGAGGGCAATACAGGCCTGGTCGAGGAGACCGTTGTTCAAGCCGATATACTCGCGCTCTGCCTCAGAGGCGATCTTCACCACCTCAAAGGGTTGGAGGGTGATGTCGTTGGCTTTGGCAAAGGCCATGACATAGGCGATGAGCACAGCAGCACTTGAGGAGAGACCTCCCACAGGGAGAGAACCCTGGAGGACGCCATTGATGCCGTGTTTCAGCTCAAAGCGTTTGCGCAGGGCGTACTTGGCACCACGGGCATAGTCGCCCCAGTGGCGCTCACGAACCTGGGAGGGTGCATCGATCTCGAAGTCGACAAGGCCCTCGAAGGTCTTGGACTCGAGGTGGACATGACTGTTGTCGTTGATGTCGAACCAGAGGTCGACGCCTTTGTTGATGGCGAAGCCTGTCACCAGGCCATGCTGGTGGTCGACATGGGCGCCTAAGGGGCAGACGCGGTAGGGGGAGAATATATGGTACTGCATATTTATGTCACACAGATATTTTAAACCTCACACAGAAATCACGGAAAACACAGAAATCTATATACGAACACGGATGGCACGGATCTCACGGAGAATTTAAAAGGGCACACAGAAATCACAGAAATCACAGAAAGAGACCTAAAGGTCTAGGGGGGCTCACACAGATAGCACGGATGGCACGGATTTTTTAAGGTCTCGCAGAGAACGCAGAGAACGCAGATAATTTAGCCGATGGTGTAGACCAGGAAGGTGACGATGAGCATGATGATGGTCAGGATGACGAGGGCTCGCTTCAGCCATTTCTCAAAGGAGCGGCGGAAAGCGATGGCATTGAGGCTGCGCTCCTTGAAGCGCGTGGCACCATCCTTGCGGTGATGGTGATGATGATGTTTAGAATTAGACATAGCGCTTCCTGATTACTTGAGAATGGTGTATAGCAGCGATGCCAGCGATACCAGGATGCTGGTAGAGGTCAGCCAGAGGCTGGTAGACTGTCCAATGCTGGAGTTGCGGGCCTTGACCTTGTTGGGCTCCACATAGACGATGTCGTTCTGCTGGAGATAGTAATACGGTGAGCTGATGATGTCGGCATCATTGAGGTTGAGGGTGTGGATCTCCTTGCGGCCACTGGCATCCTCACGAATCAGCTTGACACGGTCGCGCACACCATAGATGGACAGGTCGCCAGCCTGTGCCAAGGCCTCGAGGATATTGATCTTCTCGTTGCTGACGGTGAACATTCCCGGACGGTTGACCTCACCAAGGACGGAAATCTTGTAGTTGGACATGCGTACCGTCACCACGGGATTCTCTACCTCGTTGAGATAGGGCTTAATCTTGTCGTGGATGAGTTTCTCACACTTGGACTTGGTCAGGCCACCAACCTTGATATGACCCAAGACGGGATAGTCGATATAGCCGTCGTTGTCGACCAGATAGGTCTGAAGGACAGCCTGTGAATAGGTGCTCCTGGTCTGGTTGTTGTAGATGGACGGCACGGTCAGATTGAAGGGCTCAGCAGCCTCAGGGTTGACGGTGCTGACGGTGATGGTCAAGATGTCCTTGGGCATGATGTGGGCATCATAGAGGAATTCTGAACGTGAGAAATCGACATAGTCGCTATTCTGCAGGTAGGCGACATTTTTGACGGAACCACAGGAAGCGAAGAAGCATGCTACTAAAGCAAAGAATACTATTTTTTTCATAATTTTTGATGTTAATGGGAATTCGGGGAAAAATATAATGTCACACAGAAATCACGGAAAACACAGAAATAATAAAAGGCTCGCAGATAGCGCAGAAATCGCAGAAAGAGACCTAAAGGTCTTAGGAGCTCACACAGAAATCACAGAAATCACAGAAATCTATATACGAACACGGATAGCACGGATCGCACGGATTTTTTAAGTCCCGCAGAAATAAAGGAAATAAAAGAAAGAGACCTAAAGGTCTTGAGAACTCACACAGATCGCACTGATCACACGGATTTTTAAAAGGTCTCGCAGATAACGCAGAAAGCGCAGGAAGAGAGGTGAAGGGCTGGTTAGAAGGGCCACCAGGACTTTTTATGGGTGGTATGGCGGTGGGTGTAGCTGCTACTCTCACTATAGTCTTTCTGGCCGGCGTAGGCCTCATCGAGGAGGTGGCGCCACTGCTTGCCACGAGACACCATGCGATAGATGGTGCCCCAGTCAGGCAGGCCACCTACATTGCGGTCGTCTATGAAGAGATCGGCCTTCAACTTGCGCGTGAAGTGCGGGTTGTTGTCGGTCGTCTCTTCAGGATAGTCGCGGTTGGCAGCATAGAACTCCACGCCACGCTCCCTGCACCACTGAATGGCATTGTCAAGGAGTTCGCCCTCACGACAGGACCAGAGCACCAGACGGTGTCTGTCGGCAATGAGCATCTTCAGCGTCTCAATGGCGAAAGGGCGCTCCTGACCAATCTCAGGATATTTGTTTTCGACGATGGTACCGTCGAAGTCCACAGCGATAACCATAAACTAATTGAGAATTGACAATTGAAAATTGAAAATTGAAATTTTATTTCTTGATGGAGTCGTCGTCCTTGTTGCCATAGTGGGACTCGGCATACTGGCCATAGTTGCCGTAGTTGCCATAGTTACCATAGCCGTACTTGCCGTAGCCATAGCGGCCATAGCCATAGCGGCCGTACTTGCCGTACTTGCCATAGCCATAGTAGTAGCCATACTTACGGCGGGACATGTCGATACCATTGAGGACCACACAAGGATTGGGCATCTTACCCTCCTGGGCCAGCTGGTTGAGCAGGGCGAAGGACGACTTCGGGGTATAGTCTGCACGGCAGACGAATACCGTGAGGTCAGCCTGCTGGCCAATCTGCAGGGTATCGGTGACCAGACCGACAGGTGCCGTATCGAAGATGACATAGTCGTACATCTCGCGCAGGAGCTTCACAATGTCGGCAAAATTGTCACGTGCCAGCAACTCGGTGGGGTTGGGCGGTACAGGACCAGCGAGAAGCAGGTCGAGGTTGTCGTTAACGCCCGACTTACGAATCTGGTTCATGACATCGCTCTTGGTGACCTTGTCGATTGTCAGGATGGAAGTGATGCCCTCGAAGCGGTCGTGGATGTTGAACAGTCGACCCAGAGCCGGCTTACGGATATCGAGACCGCAGAGAATGACCTTCTTGCCAAGGAGTGCGAAGGACACTGCGAGGTTGGCAGCATTGAACGTCTTACCCTCTCCCGACGTGCTGGAGGTGAACAGGATGACCTTCTCGTCGCCCTTGAGCATAAACTGGATGTTGGTACGCATAGAGCGGAAGATTTCGTCGATCTGGTTGTTCTTGTTGGCCTGTACCACGATGCCTGCCTTGTCCTTGACATTCTCGGAAGCCACAGCCACGTCGGCAATGATGGGCAGGTTGGTGAGACGAGCCACATCCTCATGGCCCTCCACCTTATAGCGGAACAGGGAGAGCAGCCAGATGACAAGGAATGGAAGGCCGATACCTAGCACCAGAGCTCCCAACAGGATGATGGCACGCCTTGGGCTGACCTGACCTTCGAACAACGGCTCATCAATCAGCTTGCCATTGTCGGCAGTCGCCGACAGTGCGATGCTGTTCTCCTCACGCTTCTGGAGCAGCAGCATGTAGAGGTTAGACTTGACGTCCTGCTGACGACCCACCTGACTGAGGACACGCTCCTGGATAGGTGCTGCAGAGACACGTCCCTGGAACATGGCATACTGCGACTGGATGCCCTTGCGTGCGATGTCGGCAGAGCGGCGTGCCTGCATCAAGGCTGTCTTGATGCTCGACTGCAGCTCGTCGATGGTCGCTGTCAGCGTCTGTACCTGCGGTGCCTGTTCGCTGGCAGCCTTCAACAGGCGGTTACGATCCTGTACTGCCTGGTTGTAGTTGTTGATGAGCGACACGGAAGCGCCGTCGGTGAGACCCACGTTAGAGGGAATGATCTCGTACTGGTTCTTAGGATTGTTGACATATTCGCGCAGGTAGTCGAGCATCTGCACCTTGGAGTCAGCCTCCGACAGACGTGCCGAGAACTCGTTGGACATCTGCACAGACTGTGAGGCATCGCTGAGCGACGTCACAGCATTGCGGCGCTTGAAGCTCTCAATCTCGCTCTCTGTAGAGCCCAACTCCTGACTGATCTTTGCCATACGGTCGTTGATGAACTCCTCGGTACGCAGGGCCACCTCGTTCTTGTCGGCATTGGCCTGACGGTTGTAGCAGATGACCAGCTGCCGGAGCACGTCCATACCACGGCGGTAGTTCTTATCGGTCAGCGTCAGTTCAGCGACAGAAGTCAGCTTCGACGTCGGTGAAATGGACAGCTTACTCAGGTAGTCGGTAGCCACAGCCATGGGCGGACGGATGGTCACGATATAGATAGCACCTTCTTCCCATTCCTTGCCAGGCACCTTGGTCATGGTGAGTGTGCCCAATGACGTCTTGAAGGCTGCAGGAAGCGACTTAATCTTGCGGGTAAAAGGCTTCTCCTCCTTGCCGGTTCCAAATGCCGTACCTTCAATCATATAGACTGAGTCTTCGCGCCACACCTTCATCTTCATGGACTGCACCTTCTCGAGCAACACCATATCGAGTGAATCGAGATGCTGCGGGTCCAGATCGATGGTGAAGGGCTGGGTATTGTAGAGTATCGGCTTGATGACGCGTCCCACTGCTCTATACTGTGTATAGAGTTTCAGATCCTTGACGACGTCGCGCAACAGGACACGCGAGTTGAGCACCTCTATCTCATTGTCGATACCGGTAGAGTTGGTGAGGAAACCCAGATCCTGCACGTTGGCCAGCATTTCGTTCGGGTTACGCTTTCTCTCCTGGTCCTTGATGAGTACACGTGCCGACACACGATAGACCGGTTCGGCATAGCGCAGATAGATGAGTGCGCCACACACAAAGATGATGAGTGACAGCAGGAACCACTGCCAGTTCAAGACTAACACTGCATAAATGTTTCGCCAGCTGAAGGAAAATTCCTGATCATTAGCTGCAGCGTTTTCATTTTGCACCATTTTTGCTAATTCTTCTTCCATTTCAAAAAATTATTATTTGTTTCAATATTTCCAAAAAAGCTATTAGACAACTTCCCAATACACAGGTAATAATCTGTTGATTATCAGTGCATTAGCTTAACATTATATTTTTATAACAAAATACAACAAGGGGATAGACGAAAATCGATTTTCCCTTATCGGGTGCAAAATTACAAAGAAAAGGCGAAAAAACCAAAGGAAAACTGAAAAAACATTCAAGGAAGATACAAAATAAGGAGGAAACCTCACACAGATCTGTGTGACAATAAAATCTGTGTGACAATAAAATCGGAGTTTCTCCGTTAGAGATAATATTAGGGTTCGAAAATGAAGAGAAATGAAGGAATTGGACAAGGATAGGGCGTACTGGTTTGTCGTTGGCTCGATGAGTGTGAACCGTGAGATTCAGATTTGCGACGACCTGCGGCTAAAAGACATAGAGTGCTTTGTTCCACTGAGATACGAGGTGAAGGTCGTGAGACGCCGGAAACAGGAGACCCTGGTTCCGGCCATCCGTGGTCTGCTGTTCATCCACGACCGCGAAGAAGCTGTTGAGCAATACATTGCCAGCTCCAAGCATCGCTTGTTCTTTCGTAAGTTCAGCTATGCCGACCACAAGGAGAAGATGACCGTCGACGACCAGCAGATGGCACGTTTCATGGCTTTTGTTACGGAGAACCAAGAGCGGGACCTGTCGTACTATTCCCCTGAGGAGGTGACGTGGCAGGAAGGAGAGACTGTGAGGGTGACCATCGGCACGAAGAAGTATGAAGGGCAGATTGTGCGTATCAAAGGTAAGCGTCGGAAGCAGTTTGTGGTATCGATACCCGACCTGGCCTATGCAGCCATTGAGCTGACTCCTGACCTTTTGGAGGAAGTCAGCGGAAACCAGCAGCAGTCCCATGCTGCGAACAGACAGGCCAGCAAGCAGGCAGAGGACGACAGGGACGACCACCGTTCGAAGAACCTGGAGCTGGACAAGCGCATCCTGTTTGAGAAAGCTTTCAAGCTGCTGTTTGTGCTGACAGGTCAGCAGACAGCGCAGATCAGGGAATATCAGGTGACGAAGAAGGAGCTGGTGAGGGTGATGAAGCGTGTGGCGCCCTACAAGGGATATACCAACACCCTGGAGGCTGAGCTGGCGCTCCCCCTGTTTATGGGTGCCTGGGCCTTAGGCGACAATACCGAAGGTGCCACCGAACGCCTGAAGACCTCGTTGGAGAAGTTGCCAGACACCAGTATGCTGAAATTCCGCATGCGTTTCTATCTGGCCAAGGTCACCCATGACGAGCAGGAGCTGGCGCGTATCATGGAGATTGTCAAAGGCTGGAACCACCGTAAGCTGCAAAGGAAGCAGCAAGCCTTCATGGATGAAGCCGGTGGACTGTTTAAAATTTGAACCGCGCCTGCAGGAGGATGTCTGGCTGAGAAGACGCGTCGATCTGCTGTAGTCCGCTGGAGATGACTGCCCGGTCGAAATAGTTCAGCACGCCCAGTTTGGCTGCCAGCATCCATCGGCCCACGTCAGCCCTTGCCAGGACTGAGTAGCGTATGCCATGACCATAGTTCACAGGAAAGGAGAAATCGTAGAGCACGGAGGGATCATACTGGTAGATGCGGCTGTCATAGTCGTCGGTATGGAACCATCCGATATTCGCTGAGACGCGCAGCATCCTATACTGCCAGGAAGCCTGCTGGCTGACCATGACTCCCCGGCTGTTACCTGTCTGCGTATGGAAGAGCACCCCATCAGCCTGTGTCTGGAGTGTCAGGCGAGCCAGTGGAAAGGAGAGCAACAGACGTCCGCGGTGTTCATAACGGTTGCGAAGCAGCGTCTTTGTGTCGTTGTCACGCTGACGAAGATGGAAGCGGTAACGTCCTTCGAGTGTATACCTCTTATATAATACGCGTGCGAAGAGCAAGGCATCCACAGCGTCGCTGGTGGTGCTCACCAGATAGCGTGGTCCAGGGAAATGAGCATAGTCAACATAGCCCTGCAGCTGTAGGGAGCGCGACGGCGACCATGCCAGTCCAGTATAGAGGCCATGCTCGTTCTGTACGCTGGAGCCCTCACTGAAGCTACGGGCATGGAAGGCCGTATAGCGCTGTTCATAATAGCGATGCAACACCATGGCAGTCCATTCTTCGGATAACCTATATCTCAGCATGTGGAGTGCTGCCAATGCTCCGCTGCGATTCATGGCCGTTTCTCCCGAGAACGAGAAGCGGTGGTTGGTGTAGCCATAGTCGAGGGAGACGTTGAGGAAGTCGTTGCCGGAGAGTGCGTCACGCCGGTAGAGCTGGGACGAGGAGGACGTATAGGGCACTATGCGGCGGTCGAAATGGGTGAAGACGGCGTTGAAGTTGAGAAAGGGCAAGCCTTTCCGAGCAGTAGCTGTCGAGTCAGACAGCTTCTTAAGGGAAGGTTTCCAGCTGAGGCGGAAGCCCAGGTCCAGCTCATGGGTATTGTCTTTCTTTGCAAGTTCTGCCTCTGTGCGGTGATAGCCGTCAGAGACGATGGTACGTACGGAGCCATTGCTGTTGAGGGTGGCATCCACAGGGCGATAGGACGCAAAGGCCGTAACCTTCCAATGGTCAGAGAGGCGTACGGTTGCTGCCGCTCCTCGCAGGAAGTTAGAGGCAGAGCGTGAGGAGTAAGCTGTCAGCACGTGGCTGGAGCGTCCTAGTGATGACAGCGAAGCCAGTTTTCCCAGATAGAACGCCGTATTCATCACCAGACCCATACCCATCTGCACGCGATACATACCCACATTCAGTTCCTCCAGTCTGCCGGTGTTGCGCAGCTGGAAATAATAGGAGTAATGGTCGTAGCCCAGCTTGTTTTTGTTGGCAAAGAACGGTTCTCCCGCATCCTGGGCTGCCGTCAGTCCGAATTTCAGGCGATCGCGGCTGTTGAACTGATAGCGGATGTCATGGCGATAGGGATAGCCCGCATAGCCTTGGCGGTCACCTTTCCGTTGATACAGTGGAATCTTGACCGTTGTCATCACCTGTTGCTTGCCCTCTTTCAGCATTTTCGACCAGTCCAGACGTTGTCGTTGGGGCGCCTCATCACCTATTTCCACGAAACACAGCAGGAGGCGGCGTGTGTTCCAGTCGAGGCTCTTGATCATCATGAGTTCGTTGAGCGTCCGCAAGGGATGGTAGCGGTCTATGTAGGCCACGATCTCCTCGACCTGCTGTGATGAGAGGAAAGGCAGGCTTTCCAATTCCTCGCGGGAGGTCTGGTTCAGGTTGATTTTTTGTTCTGCCAGATTCGCGAGGAACTCCATGGCATCCTCGCTATACGCCTCTTCCACATCCTCGGCGGTCATCCAGTCGCGCAGTACCTCCTGCCAGTCACTTTGGGCAGAGACTGTCTGGGGAAAGAGACAAACTACAATCAGCCAGAGGTATTTCATGATGCAAAAATACGAAATAGTTCATAGTTCATAGCTCATAGTTCATAGTTTTTTTGCGTGTGACACCAATTTTTTACTTTTTTAATTTTTCAATTTTTTATTTTTTTATTTTTCTTCGTACTTTTGCGGACGATTATGAGAACGATATTCCTGGCAATGGTGCTTTTCATGGTCCTGGACAGTGTGGCACAGACCACTAAGACCCGGGATGGCGAGGTGGATATGGACAGTCCTACCTTTGTTCCCACTGTGAGGGTCGGCAAGGTGGTGGAAGGCGGTGACAGCATCCAGTATATGGAGATGAACAACGTCTACGTCTTTCCTCCCGTGGAGTTCAGCAGTGAGAAACAGGCTGCTGCCTATATGCGTCTGGTGAAGAATGTGAAAACTGTGCTGCCCATTGCCAAGGAGGCCAACATGATCATGCTGGAGACCGCTGAATATCTGGAGACGCTGCCCGACAAGAAAGCCAAGGAGGAACATATCAAGCGCGTCGAGAAGGGTATCATCAAGGAATACAAGCCCCGCATGAAGAAGCTGACCTACTCGCAGGGTAAGCTGCTCATTAAGCTGATACACCGTGAGAGCAAGTCGTCAAGCTATGAGCTGATACAAGCCTTCATGGGTCCTATGCGAGCTGGCTTCTATCAGGCCTTTGCCTGGGCCTTCGGAGCGTCGCTGAAGAAAGAATACGACCCCGAGGGCATTGACCGATTGACCGAGCGCATCGTGCTGATGGTAGAGGCGGGGCAGTTGTGAGAGTGAAGAGTGAAGAGTGAAGAGGGAAGAGCCTCAGCGTACTGGACCAGAGAGAAAGGGGGAAGAGGGCTATTCAGAGAAGAGGAGTTGCACCAGGGTCTGGCCTACGGCCTGGAGCGTGTTTTTGTCAAGGTGCTGCATGTCATCACTGACGGTATGCCACGTAGGTCCGAAGCTGCTTTGAACACAGTCGGGATAGTGGTTGATGATGTCGATACAGGGAATGTGCGCCTGTTCGTTGACGGGAACATGGTCGTCGGTGACACCCCCACCCTCCTTGTTTACAAAGATGCTGCCATAGCCTGCAGCAGCGGCAGCCCGCCAGACCTTGTCGACGATGGCGCTGGCATAGTGCAGGGAATAGCTCTCGCGATAGAATTTAGCCCCCTGGCCACCCACCATATCGAGCAGGATGGCAAACTGATAACGCTGGGCGTCTGACGAGGATGGCGATACGGCACTCTGATCGAGGGGACCCTGATAGTTCTTGGCCCAATACTGAGCGCCCAAAGCCCAAGAGTCAGCATCGGCTGTGTCTTCCCATTGGGGTACGCCCCAGTCTTCAGCATCGAAGCAGATGAAATCGACGACATATTGTGCTGAGTCGTGCTGTTGCAGCAGACGAGCCAGCTCAAGCATCACGGCGACACCTGAGGCGCCATCGTTGGCGGCCATGACTGGCTTGCGCCAGTTGGACTCGTCAGGGTCGTTGTCAGCCCAGGGACGACTGTCCCAGTGGGCGCAGATGAAGATGCGAGGCAGGTGGGAGGAACCCGACGCTGATGCGTTGGGAACAGAGGCGGAAGCGATGATGTTGGTGGCTTTCAGGAGGGTGCCGTCATAGCCTTTCAGGTCGGCTTTCTGCGTCTGCACCTGATAGCCGTATTCACGGAATTTCTTCTGAATCCAGTCGCTACACTGTTCGTGGGCGTCGCTATTCATGGTACGAGGTCCGAAACTGCACTGAGCTGCACAGAAGGCATAGGCCGAATCGGCATTGAACTCAATACTGACCACAGGCTGGCTGTTCTGCTGGCTCTTCTTTGTGGTACTACAGCTGCAGAAGAAAGGTAAAAGGGAGAAAAGGCAGACGGGTAATAAACCCCTCACCATCCTTTGTACCTTACAAAAACATGTCTTCATCGCTTTTATTTATTATCCTTTTAACGTTTGTCTTTTCAACCCTTTTTATCTTTCTACTTTGCCTTTCCCTGTACTTGGCGCATGACACGCAGGAAGTTGCCACCCCAGATCTTCTGAATGTCGGCTTCACTATACTTGCGAGTCAATAGCTGTCGGGTGAAGTTGATCATGTCTGACGAGCTGGCCATACCACGTATGCCGCCATCACCATCGAAATCGGTACCAATGCCCACATGGTCGATACCCATGACATCAATGGCATGTTCGAGATGACGCATGGCGTCCTCGATGGTGGCCTCACCATCCTTCACCAGGAAGCCGTTATACATGGTCACCTGCATGACGCCACCCTTGGCCGCCAATGCCCGCATCTGGTCATCCGTCAGATTGCGTGGATGGTCACACAAGGCCCTGCAACTGCTATGGCTGCACACGATGGGCAGCTCTGAGAGGTCGAGGGCGTCGTAGAAGCTGCTTTCCGCAGCATGGCTGAGGTCAACCATGATGCCCAGGCGGTTCATTTCCTTGATAACCTGTCGTCCGAAGGCACTCACGCCATGATGTGTGCTACTGCCACGAGCCGAGTCGCAGATGTCGTTGTCGCCATTATGGCAAAGCGTCATATAGACGATGCCACGCTGGGCAAAATGCTGCAGGTTCTCCAGTTTCCCGTCCAGTGCGATGCCGTTCTCAATGCCGAGCATGATGCTCTTCAGTCCCCGATGCTTGTTCATCCAAAGGTCATCGGGGGTACGGGCAATAGCCATATACGCTTTGTTCTGTTCGACAATTTCCTCGATTTTATCGAAAATATTGTCTGCAAAGACCGTAGGATTCTCCGTGGGCTGTGGCAGATAAGCCACCATAATGGTTGCGTCCTGATGACCTTCCGACATCTTATGGAGGTCGACAAGGATTTTCGGGTCACGATGGTCGAAGTGGATGCCCTGAGGGAAGAACATCGGCGTATCGCAATGGGTATCGAGGGTCAGCACACGTCTGTGGAGATGGCAGGCGTCGCGATATTGTGTAGCCTGACGAACCAGCCATTGGAACAAGGGCATGCCCTCGTTGTCGCCAAGACATTCCGGATGCCACTGAACACCAAGGATGCTCTTGAACTCAGTGCTTTCTATCGCCTCGATGACGCCATCTGCAGCACGGGCTGTCACACGGAAACGCGCTCCCGGGTCACTCACAGCCTGATGATGGAACGAATTGACAAATATTCTTTCACTATAAATAGTATATAAGGTGGAATCCGGTTCGACGACCACAGAGTGTGTCGGTTCTGAACGGTCAGCATCCTGCGAGTGCTTCACAAGTCCCGCTGCGCTCTTCACGCTGAACCCTTCACTTGCAATATCCTGTGCCACCTTGCCTCCCAATGCCATGGCCAGAGTCTGGATACCCCGACAGATTCCCAATATCGGCATCTGTCGGTTATACGCCAGCTGGGTGATGAGCAGTTCGGGCATGTCACGCTCGGCATTGATACCCTTCAGGCCAGGCAGAGGTTCTTCACCGGCATGAAGCGGGTTATAGTCGGCGCCACCACTGAGCAACAGTCCGTCAATATGTTCCAGCGTATTGATAATGGCGTCTGTATCAGTCAATGGCGGTATGATGACTGGCACGCCCCCAGCCTGCCATACCGACTTGTAATAGCCTTCAGCCAGTTTACAAGTCTGTTCATCATAGTTGCCCGTAATACCTATCACGGGTCGGTGTTCTGCTTCCGGAAAAGCAGTATATGCTTTGTCGAGCAGTACCTGCCTGTCGAAACGGTTTGCCATTTGCCTAATCCTCAAAACTTACAGGAATCTCACGTTTGATGCTTTGCTCCAGGGATATCAGCGTTTCCGTAGCCACCACACCAGGAATGCTCTGCAGACAGCCATTCAACAGGTGCATGAGTTGTTCGTTGTCCCTGGCATAGAGCTTCACCAACATGGTATACGGACCCGTGGTAAAGTGGCACTCCACCACTTCAGGAATCAGGGTCAGGCGTTCTACGACATCCTTGTACATGGAGCCGCGCTCCAGGTTGATGCCGACATAGGTACAGGTAGAATAGCCCAGGCTTTTCGGATTCACGTCAAAGCCGCTGCCCATAATCACATCACCCTCTATCAGATGCTGTACACGCTGATGAATGGCAGCTCGCGACACGTTACATTCTGCTGCCACGTCCTTAAAGGCAATACGAGCATTCTTCGACAGGATGCTCAGGATCTTTTTGTCAAGATTGTCAATTTTTTCCATTTACTCTTTGCTTATTGTTTATATTTTGTAAGCAAAAGTATATAAAATATTTGAAACTTGCAACATTTTGCAAGAAAAAAGTGCAAAAAAGACGCAAAATGACGTTTTCGCGTCCTCAAAAGGGTTATTTTTTGCGAATTAACGTCAATCCGTCACGTATTGGCAGGATGACGCGCTCCACACGTTCGTCGTGAAGGATGTAGTCGTTGAACAGCTCTATACCACGTGTCTGAGGATCCCTGTCGTAGGCCTTGTCGACGACATGTCCGTCCCACAGCGTATTGTCTGCCAAGATGAATCCTCCCGGGCGCAATAGTGACAGCGCCATCTCGTAAGTCTCACGGTAGGTCCGTTTGTCCCCGTCCATAAAAACCATATCGAAGGTCTCACCCAGTTTTGGTGCCTCAGTGACAGCATCGCCGATGATGAAGCGTATCTTGTCCTTCACTGGCGACTGTTCTATCCAGGGACGGGTGAATTCCTCCTGTTCATCATTGATTTCGAAGGTATACAACAGTCCGTCCTCCTCCAGACCTTCCGCCATACAGATGGCCGAATAGCCACTGAACGTCCCCACTTCCAGGATGCGCCGCGGACGTATCATCGTCACCAGCATCTTCAGGAGCCTGCCCTGTAAGTGGCCAGACGCCATGCGTCCGTGAAGCATGTGGATATTGGTAGCCCGCCAAAGCCGGTAGAGATAGTCTGGCTCTGGGTCAATATGGGACAAAATATACTGCTCTAAAGAATCATTCTTCACTCTTCACTTTTCACTCTTCACTCTTCACTCTTCACTCTTCACTCTTCACTCTTCACTCTTTAGTGCTTCAATGGCCAGACGGTAGGAATCCAGTCCGAAGCCACAGATAACACCCTTGCAGGCCGCAGAAATAAAGGAATGGTGACGGAACTCCTCGCGCTGGTGTACATTAGAGATATGTACCTCAACGACAGGGGTCTTCAACGAGCGGATGCAGTCGTGCAGGGCCACTGAGGTATGGGTATAGGCACCGGCATTCAGCACAATGCCATCATAGCTGAAGCCCACTTCCTGCATCTTGTTGATGAGTTCTCCCTCGACATTGCTCTGATAGTAGTCAAGTTCTACATCGGCATAACGCTCACGCAGCTGCGACAGATACTGGTCGAACGACTGTGAGCCATAGATACCTGGTTCACGGGTACCCAGCAGGTTCAGATTAGGACCGTTGATAATGATAATTTTCATATAAATTTGTCTTTTTACGCGCTTTTTCGTAACTTTGCACCCGACAAAGGTATGAAAAAAAATGGAAACGGGCAAGGATTTACAGAAAAAAGTGGTTCGTGATTACCAAAGATACCTGAAATTGCAGCGGGGATATTCATCGAATACGCTCGATGCCTACCTTCGCGATCTGGAAAAACTGCTCCTGTTCCTGAAAGACGAGGACATCCACGTCCTTGACGTACAGTTGTCTGACCTACAGCATTTTGCCGCCGGTCTGCACGATATCGGCATCCATCCGCGCTCGCAATGCCGCATCTTGAGTGGCATTCGGTCGTTTTACCGTTTTCTACTCCTTGACGGCTATCGTGACGACGACCCCACAGAGCTGTTGGAATCGCCTGTTTTGGGCGAACACCTGCCTGAAGTGCTGACAGCCGATGAAGTCGACAGGCTGGAGGATTCCATCGACCTGTCGAAATGGGAAGGTCAGCGCAACCGCGCCATCATCGAGGTGCTGTTTTCCTGTGGCCTGCGTGTCAGCGAACTTGTCAACCTGCAGCTCAGCAACCTGTATCTCAATGAAAAGTACGTCCGCATACTCGGCAAGGGTTCTAAAGAACGGCTGGTACCTATTTCCGGCAAGGCCATCCATGAGTTGCAGAAGTGGTTCTACGACCGTAACCTCATGACCATCAAGGCCGGTGAGGATGACTATGTCTTCCTGAACCGTCGTGGCGGTCATCTGACACGTACCATGATCCTCATCATGATCAAGCAGCAGGCCGTCTTGGCAGGCATCCAGAAGACCATCTCCCCACACACCCTGCGCCACTCCTTCGCCACGTCGCTGTTGGAGGGTGGTGCCGACCTTCGTGCCATCCAGGCTATGCTGGGACATGAGTCGATAGGTACGACGGAAATCTACACGCACATCGATGTCTCCACGTTGCGACAGCAGATACTGGAGCATCACCCGCGCAACATGAAAAACAGGACTTCAGCAGAGAGTTCGTCAACGGAATAGTTCGAGGTAAGTCTCGATGGAATGGGTTATTTCGCTCACACAGATATATTCGTCAGCACTATGACTGCGGGCACTGTCGCCAGGTCCAAGCTTCAACGACGGGAAAGGCATCAGGGCCTGGTCGCTGAGCGTCGGTGAGCCGAAAGGCACCATACCCATCTTGATGCAGCGCTGCACCAGCGGATGACCTACGGGGATATGTGATGACGACAAACGGAACGAGCGAGCGGTAAGTTCACACTTCTTCATGTGTTTCTGCAAGAAGCTGAACAGATATTCATTCTGGTAGTATTCGTTGGTGCGTACGTCAATGACGAAACGGCATTCGTCGGGGATGACATTATGCTGCGTACCACTGTTCAGCACAGTAACCGTCATCTTTGTCGGTCCAAGGAGTGGGCTGCTCTTTTTGAAACGATAGTCACGCAGCCAAACCAAATCGTCCAAGGCCTCGTAGATGGCATTGACACCCTCATTGCGGGCAGCATGGCCACTCTTGCCATGGGCAACGCCATCGATGACCATCAGTCCTTTCTCAGCAATAGCCGGTTGCATGCCTGTCGGTTCTCCCACCACTGCTACGTCAATCTTCGGCAGCTGCGGTAGAGCCAGGCTAAAGCCGTTGGCACCACTCACCTCCTCTTCGCAAGAGGCGAGAAAGACCAGATTATAAGCGCTGCGTTGCGGGAGGGGGGCAGACTGGCCGCTATGCTGCGAGGGGAAACCTCGAAGCACCCGGTAGACCTGCAGGAGGCTCACAAGGCCGCCACCACAGTCGTTACTGCCGAGACCATAGAGACGATCACCCTCAATGGTAGGCGTAAAGGGGTCACGCGTCCAGGTGCTGACAGGTTTCACGGTGTCGATGTGTGCATTGAGCAACAACGTAGGTTTGCTGTCGTCCATGTCTTCCTGGATGAGGATGTTGTTGCCGATGCGCTGATAGGGCATGCCGCATTCTTCGATGAAATCGGCTAAAACTGATGCTGCTGCCGTCTCATCACGACTGACAGAAGGGGTGCTGATGAGCTTTTTCAACAGCTCAACGGCATCGTTGGTGTATTGACTAATATCCATAATTGGTGCAAATATACGAAATAATTCATGATTTATCTTTCGTTTTTCATAAATTATTTGTAATTTTGCACCTAATTTATATAGAAAGCGATTTTATGCAGACAAATTATCACATGTCGGTCATGGTGCACGAGCAGGCCAAGAAGTATGGCAATCGTGACATGCTTGTCTATCAGGACTTCGGCGGCAAGGAGTGGAAGTCGTTGTCGTGGAACCAAGTATCACAATCCGTCAAACAGGTGTCCAACGCACTGTTGAACCTCGGCGTGAAGGTGCAGGAGAACATCGGTATCTTCTCGCAGAACTCCGTACAGTACATTGTGTGTGACTTCGGCGCCTGGGGCATTCGTGCCGTCACCATTCCCTTCTATGCTACCAGTTCCGAGCAGCAGATTCAGTTTATGGTGAACGACGCCAAGATCCGCTTCCTGTTCGTGGGTGAGCAGGAGCAGTACGACAAGGCTCGTCGCATCGTCTCACTGTGTCCCACACTGGAACGCATCATCGTGTTCGACTCGACGGTCCACATCTCCAGCCACGATCCTAACGCCATCTATTTCAGCGACTTCCTGAAGCTGGGTGAGAATCTGCCACGCCAGACGGAAATCGACAAGCTGCAAGAAGATGCCTCATTCGACGACATCGCCAACATCCTGTATACCAGTGGTACGACAGGCGACTCGAAGGGTGTCATCCTGACCCACGGTCAGTTCAATGCTGCCATGGTGGCTAACAGCAAGTGTGTGCCTGTCAACGAGAACGACCGCATCATGAATTTCCTGCCCTACACGCATATCTTCGAACGCGGCTGGGCTATTCTCTGCATGTATGCCGGTGCCACGATGATTGTCAACACCTATCCGCAGCAGGTCCAGCAGTCGATGCGTGAGACCCACCCCACCTGTATGTCAGCCGTTCCACGTTTCTGGGAGAAGGTCTATATGGGTGTGATGGACAAGATAGAACATTCCGGCGCCATGCAGCGCAAGCTCTTCAATCACGCGCTGGCCGTAGGTCGTCGCCACAACATCGAATACCTCAGTCGGGGTAAGAAGCCCCCGGTGGCCCTGCATCTGGAATACGAGATGCTGAACCGTACCGTCTTCTCGCTGGTACGCAAGGAGCTGGGTCTTGAAAACGCCCATTTCTTCCCCACGGCAGGTGCTGCAGTCTCGGCTTATGTGGAAGAATTCGTCCATTCCATCGGCATCAATATGATTGTCGGCTACGGCTTGACCGAATCGTTGGCCACTGTGTCGTGCAACCATTTAGGCAAGCCCTGGACAGTAGGTAGCGTAGGTATTCCCATCGAAGGCATCGACATCAAGATCGGCGAGAACGACGAGGTGCTGCTGAAGGGTCCGACGATTACCATTGGCTACTACCAGCGCGAGGACCTGACGAAGGCCGCCTTCACTGCCGACGGCTACTTCCGTACAGGTGATGCCGGCTATCTGAAGGATGGCGAGCTGTTCCTGAAGGAGCGCATCAAGGACCTTTTCAAGACCTCGAACGGCAAGTATATCGCACCGCAGATGATTGAGTCGAAGCTGTTGGTCGACAAGTTCATCGACCAGATTGCCGTCATTGCCGACGAGCGCAAGTTCGTCTCGGCACTCATCGTACCCGTCTACTCCTTGCTTGAGGAATACGCCCGCGACCACGACATCGCCTTTGATAGCCGTGAGCAGCTCTGTGCCGACCCACGCATCATCGACATGATGAAGGAGCGCATCGACACCCTGCAGCAGCAGCTGGCACACTACGAACAAGTCAAGCGCTTCACGCTACTGCCACACCACCTCAGCATGGAAAAGGGAGAACTGACAAACACGCTCAAGATCCGTCGCCGCGTATTGAATGAGAATTATCGCGACGCGATAGAAGCAATGTATACGGAATAAAATTAAAAATTAAAAATTAAAAATTGTGATTTGTTTGTTCCCGTCATGATGCCACATAAGCCAAATATCATCGTAGAGAAAAGCAACGCTTTTGCAGATAGAATAGGTAAGATGTGTTCTTATATTCAGAACCGTCAGAAAGGTCATCACGATATGGTGCGGCAAATAAACCGAAGTGGTACAAGTATTGGCGCTAACATAGCCGAAGGTGTTTATGCACAAAGTGGTCCGGATTTTATCAATAAGTTTAGTATTGCCTTAAAAGAGGCTAATGAAACAAAATATTGGTTGGAACGTTTGTATATTAAAGGCCTTCTTGCTGGCAGAGAATATGAATCGATTTTAAAAGACAATTTAGAAATAATATATATATTGACAAGTATTATTAAGACTATGAAAGGAAAGCTTCAGAACAAAGACGGATTGGCTAAGAACAGCGACGAACCTTCACCCGTCATTTCTAATCATAATTTTTAATTTTTAATTTTTAATTTTTAATTTTTTATGATTACCGCCGATCAGTTAAAAGACGTATTAGATAGAACGGAAGCTCTCTATCGCTATTTGAAGATAGACGAGAAGAAGATGGAGTTCGAGGAGGAGGATCTTCGGACGCAGGCTCCAGACTTCTGGGAGGACCGTGAGCGCGCTGAAGCGCAGATGAAGAAGGTGAAGGGCATCAAGAAGTGGATTGATGGCTATCAAGAGGTGCGTACTGCTGCCGATGAGCTGCAGCTGGCCTTCGACTTCTACAAGGAAGAAATGGTCACTGAGGACGAGGTGGACGATGACTACCGCAAGGCCATTGAGGCCATTGAGGCCTTAGAGCTGAAGAATATGCTGCGCCAGAAGGAGGACCCGATGGACTGTGTGCTGAAAATCAACTCCGGTGCCGGTGGTACCGAGAGTCAGGACTGGGCCAGCATGCTCATGCGTATGTATCAGCGCTGGGCCGAAGCCCATGGTCATAAGGTGACTATCTCGAACCTGCAGGACGGTGATGAAGCCGGTATCAAGAGTGTCACGATGGAGATTGAGGGCGGCGAATACGCCTATGGCTACCTGAAGAGTGAGAACGGCGTCCACCGTCTGGTACGCGTCAGCCCGTTCAATGCCCAGGGTAAGCGCATGACCTCATTCGCCAGCGTCTTCGTCACGCCACTCGTCGATGACACCATCGAAGTCTATGTCGACCCCGCCAAGCTCTCATGGGACACGTTCCGATCGAGTGGTGCCGGTGGTCAGAACGTCAACAAGGTGGAATCGGGTGTCCGTCTGCGTTACTGGTATACAGACCCAGACACAGGTGAAGAGGAGGAAATCCTCATCGAGAATACCGAGACACGCGACCAGCCCAAGAACAAGGAGCGTGCCATGGCTCTGCTGCGCTCACAGCTCTACGACCGTGCCATGCAGAAGCGCTTAGAGGCCCAGGCAAAGATTGAGGCTGGCAAGAAGAAGATTGAATGGGGTTCACAGATTCGCTCCTATGTCTTCGACGACCGTCGTGTCAAAGACCATCGCACGAACTACCAGACCAGTGACGTCGATGGTGTGATGAATGGAAAAATCGACGATTTCATCAAGGCATACCTCATGGAATTCCCCTCCTCGGATGAGGAGTGAAACTCCAAATTAGGAATTAGAAATTATGATTACCTGATTCCCATAAGCTGATAAGTAGAATGATTAATTATTAATAACTTAATGGAAAAAGAAAAGACGGAAGGTTGAAACGCGTAAGTAATCATAATTTCTAATTCCTAATTTCTAATTCCTAATTAAAACAAAAAAACTATGAGCAAGAAAACGAATGCAAAAAAGGAAGCCTGGCAGAAGAAACAGGAACAGAAGGGTAAGAACGTGATGAAGTGGATTTTCGGCGTGCTGATTATCCTGGCTATCATCTATCTGGTATGGACCTTCTCCATCGTTGCGTAGAACATTCAAAGACAAACCATTATGGCTTTGGAGATTGAACGCAAATTCCTCGTGCTTGACGACTCGTTCAAGCACGAGGCTTTTAAGTCTTATCACATCCGACAAGGCTACATCTGTAGCGAACGTGGACGAACAGTACGTATCCGCATTCGTGACAACGAGGCATTTATTACCATCAAAGGACCATCGCTGGACGGTGGTCTCACACGCTACGAGTTCGAGCAGTCCATTCCAATGGACGATGCCGAGAAACTGATGACACTTTGCGACGAAGGCATCATTGACAAGACACGCTGGCTCGTCAAGAGCGGAGAACACACCTTTGAGGTCGACGAATTTCATGGTGACAACGATGGTCTTATCATGGCTGAAGTAGAGCTGAACAATGCTTCCGAAACACCTCTTTTCCCCCATTTCATCGGAAAAGAAGTCACTGGCGACCGTCGTTATTATAATTCCCAACTGCGTCAGAACCCCTATCGTATCTGGAAAGACAGATAAGACACATCAGCAAATTCACTGAAATTGCAGACCAAATTCAGTGAATTTGGTAAGTCAATCAATTCATTTTGCAGAATAAGACAGGAAATAAACTGCCGTAATAGCCATCATTTGACATCGTAAGTAATTATCATAACGGATATAATTACGATAATTATGCAAAGTCATATAAACTAAATTTCGATTAAGATTAACCCTTTTTTATCCGACAAAAGGCAACAATTTACCCTTTTGACTTGATTTAAATCAAGAAATTACGGTTTTTTAGCATTTTTTTGGGGGGGAAAACCATTGTTTGTTGAAAAATATTTTTTATATTTGCAGTCTAAATATTTAATTACGGGTACTTTTCTCTAAAAAAAAAGACATTCTAAAGATTAAGATATTTGAAAGATATTAAACAAAGAAAACAATGGCAAATAGTCAAAGAAAAGTTCAGATCATCCTGTTAACCCTCGTGTTAGCATTGGCAACGGCCCTCAAGGCTGATGCTCAGGATTGGACTATCAGCAACAACCTGATATATGACGCCACGCTGACGCCTAACCTGCGTATCGGCGCCCGTATAGATCAGCACTGGTCGGCAGGCTTCACCGCTGGCTACCGTCCGTGGCCCACCAGCGATGACACCTCACGCAAGTGGCGCCACCTGTTGTTGTCGCCCGATGTGCGCTACTGGAAGGACTCCGTCAATGTGGGTCACTTCTTCGGTGCGAACCTCATCTACAGCCACTACAATGTCGCCGACATCGACCTCATCATCTACAAGGGTGTGAAGGGCGAGCGTCGTCAGGGTGACATGGGAGCGCTGGGTGTCTTCTATGGCTACTCGTGGGTTTTGGGTCGTCACTGGAACCTGGAAGCTCTGGCCGGCGTTGCTGTAGGTTATGCCAAATACGACGAGTTCGAGTGTGGCCTTTGCGGCACCAAGACCGGCGATGGCAAGAAGGTGTTCCTTCTGCCGCAGTTAGGCCTGAACATCGTCTTCAACATTCCGGGCCGTCCGAAACAACCTCCCAAGGAAAAGGACGCTGCCACGACAACATACGATACATACGACATAATTATTAATCAAGAACAATAAAAAAAATGGAAAAGATGAAAAAGAATCAGTTATTCCTTCTCGCTGCTTCCTTTGCCGCAGGTCTGGCACTGTCAGCCTGCTCCAGCATCGACGATGCAGTAGTAGAAGAAGGTGAGGGAACACACGAGCAAGGTGTGGTGAAGACAGAGTTCACCATTTCGTTCCCCAAACAGTTGGGTAAAAGTACCCGTCAGGGCCTGGACATTGTGCAGGGTCAGGAAACGCCTGTATTCCGCGGCATTACAGGTATTAAACTCTTCCCGTTCGATGTAACGGCAGTTGATGCATCTACGGGCATTTCCTCCTCTATCGACTTGCCATCTGGTACTGTTGGAACGACCGGTTCTAGTGCTACGGCAGCCAATGCTATTGCTGCTTCCGGTGCACTTTTCAATACCAGCAAGTCGCATCTCTACAAGGACATCCAAGTCCCCATCGGCACCCGTAGCTTTTTGTTCTACGGTCATGCCATCGACAAGGAGACTGAACCCATCAATGCTGTAAACGGCGCACTGACGGAAACCTGGACAGGGGACTCCAAGACTTTGGCAGAGTTCTCCTTCGACCCAGTTCCCATCTATTCAGCAGCCTCAGCTGGTCAGCAGGCTAACGACATTGCCAAATACCTGACAGCCATTGCCAACGTATCGGTCGGCGAAGGCGATGCTAAAGAGACCACATTGACGTTGTTCCCCAACTTCACCACGCTCAAAACAGGTTCATGGCGTAGTGTAAAGGCTGCTGTCCAGCAGATGTATTCTGTGCTTTATACCAAGAGCACCACATTAGCCATTGCCATTATTGATGCCATAACAGGCGAACTAAATGTTGGTACTACAGAAGATCCGAGATTAGTCACATTTGCTACCGCGGATAAAGACGGCGACAACAACCCCACCGGTACATTGACATTCAGCACAGCCTACTCTTATCCTCAGAACGTCGGTTTGCCCGACGGTGCTGCCTATGTATTTTGGAACTCCAATAAGTTCGAACCTCTTGGTCAGGACAATATGGGTATGAATGTTTCCGCCTTAGGCACCTATGTCTACCCTGCTTCACTCTATTACTTCGGACAGAGCGGCATCAAGACGGCAGCAGCATCGATGGAAACCTATTACAATAACGACGACCCATGGGCTACGATAGTTGGAAAATACGATTTATCAACTATTGAAGGTAGGGGTACCGTGGTACAGTCCACCACCCGCTCCATCGCCATCGTCAAGCCCGTAGAGTATGCTGTAGGCCGACTGGACGTGACGGTAAAGACAAAAAATGGTACAACCTTTACGTTGTTGGACAATAATGACAAAGAAATCACCGTCGGTTCCACCGACTTCCCCATTACGGGTATCCTGGTAGCCAACCAGCGTGCTGTGGACTACAAGTTTGAAGCCAAAACCGGTGCCTCAACATATACTGTCTATGACAGTCAGGTCTACAACGTGCAGGGAGAAGGTGAAAACACATTGAAACCAGTTCTCTATCCCGGTGCATCACCTTCCGTCAAAACCCACACCTTGGTATTAGAAACACCGGAGGCAACTTCAGATGATGATGCTAACGCCAATATCACCATTGCTGTGGAATTTGAAAACACCACTGAGCAGACCATTGTCGGACGTAACAACGAGCTCATCTATCCTCATACCAAGTTCTATATGATTGGTACTCTGAAGCCAAACCTCAATACTGATAAAGAAGACGGCGAAGGCAATGTTATTAAAAAGGGTTTCCTGCAGGACTACATCACCACCGCCAACTTCGAGGTGGGCAGTTTCAAGCAAGCCTATAACCTGCTGCCTGACCTGCGCTCTCCACATCTAGAAATCGGTATGTCTGTTGACTTGACATGGAATTCTGGTATCACCCAAACTATCACCATTGATTAATTTCATCTCCATATATCATTATAGTCATCACTAACATTTAAACATAAAGAATTATGAAAAAAATCCAAGCATTGGCCACTCTCAGTGCGATAGCATTGATGGCAGCGGGATTCGCAGCCTGCTCGTCCAGCGACGAGACAGTTGTCGACAATCCTCGCTACAACCCCGAAACCAACGAGGTTACTACCAATTTTGTATTCAACGTGTCGACAGGTAACACGGCCTTCACACGTCAGTCGGCTGCCGCCACACAGGCAACAGTGACTGAGCGTTTCCGCGGCATCGACAATGCCGTGCTCTACTCATACCATCAGGGAACTGACGGTAAGAACTTGGCAGCCCTGCCTGCCGACGGCAAAATGGAAAAGCGCTATGACCTGAGCATGATTCTGGCTGCCAACACCGTCGATGCCGACCACTCACACCGTATCATTGAGACCTCGCTGCCCCTGAACACCAATACGCTGCTGTTCTATGGCAAGGCTATCTTAGGTAATGCAGAGACCGGACTCACCGTAGAGAACACATACGGTCATCTGGAAGAGTACAACCCCGGCACAGAAACCGACCTGAGCGCGGCCAACTTCGAACTGAGCCCCCGTATCAAGGGCGACAACGTCAACAAGTTCAAGAAGATTGAGGAACTGCTAAGCGGTATCCTGACCACCATCATGTACACTAACCTGAAGGGTACCCACCATCAGGACATCAGTTATGAGATTACCGGCCTCGATGGTACAAAGACCACCATTACCGTGCTGGCCAGCGAATACCCCGAACTGATCTGGGCCGACTACAATAGCACAAACAGTCCTGTAGAGCCCACACACGTGCCGTATGCCCTGGAGCAAAAACTGGCTGACGTCTACCGCGAGATGACCACCATCTATCAGGACCAGGGCGAGTTGCGTGCCGGTTCAGGTCAGGCCATCCTCGCGATGATGACCGACCTGTGGTCAGTCATCAACGAGGTACGCTGCGCCACCCCGCTCAACAAGCCGGAGGCCGTTGCAAAATATTTTGCAGAGCGTGCCCACGAGAGAATCAAGCTGTATTTCAATGGTACCGTACCCGATGACGGACACAATGTGACAGGAGTGGAATTCGTGACGACAGGCAACGTGATTGACCACTTCACTGCTGAAACCAACTGGCCAACAGGCACCACCAAGCCCAGTGGCTTCAATAACATCAGCGATATTGCCAATTTTGCCAACTTCCCGCAGATGTTCCACCTGCCCAGCGGTTCTACACACCTAGCATTCGACAAGAACACACAGGTATTCAGCTATCCTTGGAATTACAACACCTCTGGTATGCCAGGTTCTGGTACCATCACTGTCGAGAGCTACTTCTATCCTGCTGAGCTGCTCTACTTTGGCAACAGTGCCATACGCGTCTCTGACAAGGAGTACAAGCCCACAGAATATCCCGATGGCGTTGCCAACTGGGATGAGGATAACAACTGGAACAACACTTGGACGAAGAATAGCCACGTACAATCCACCACCCAGAGTGTCGCCATGCAGAACGATATCAACTACGGTACTGCTGCCCTGCAGACCACCATTCGTTACGGTGTAGCCACGCTGAAGGACAACAACCACGCTATTCAAAAACGTAATCATCCTAGCATTGGTGACGATGAAGAACCCGATCAGGAGATTACCGTTGACGGTACAAGTTTCCAGCTGGTAGGCGTTATCGTCGGCGGACAATCGAAAAAGGTCGGCTGGAACTTCCTGCCGAAGGAGAGCGATAATAGTTACGGCTGGATCAACGACGATGCCATTCCTAGCGCAGCCCAGGGAATCCCGGCATACTCATCTGTGATAAGCGATGCAAAGTCGCAACCCAACTACACGCTGGTATTCGACAACTACACATCAGGCAGCACTCAGGATAAGGTCTATGTAGCCCTTGAACTGAGGAACAACACTGGCAAGGACTTCTACGGTTTGCACAACCTGATTCGCAACGGTAGTACGTTCTACCTCATTGGTGAGCTTGATCCCGCACAGTTGAATGAAGCCAACATCGACTGGCCCACACATCACGCACTACCTCCCTACGACAGTAACGGTGCTACCATTCAGACCAAGCGCGTATTCATTCAGGACTTCATGACCACTGCTGATTTCGTCATTGGTGCCAACTCTCTGAAGTACGCCTATCTCACCGTACCTGACCTGCGCTACAGCTCAGTGACACTGGGTCTGTCGGTGGATATCAAGTGGTCGACAGGTATCAACTTTGACAACGTCATCCTCGGAGGAAACTAATCTTTGAAAATGAAGTACCTTTCAGTTTTCATCCTTTTCATCGCAATCTTGCTGCAATCGTGCAGCAAGATTGACGATGATTTGTCTAACTGCGGTAAGGACTTTAAGCTGGACTACGAGTTGCGCTTGGTGACCAACATGACCACTGAGCTGCACACCCAGTTGGGTCTGGAAACCGACGTACAGTTGGCAGCTGACCTGAAGGAGCATCTGAAAGGTATCTTTACTGACTACGCCCACGACGTGGACCTGTCGTTCTACGACACCCAGGGCGACTCCATCCGTCTGCAGCACGACCAGCACATCATGGATGCCAACCAGCAGAGCTACGTGCTCAACCTGCCAATGCGCGAATACATGCATCTGGCCGTAGCCAACGTGGTGAACAATCCTGTGGTCGATCTGACCAACGACGAACGCTGTCACCCCTCACGCCTCGCCACTACGGTTGGCAATGTGATTGGCGGCAATGCCGGTGACACCATCGCCTCGCATACCACGGGTCTCTTTACCGCCCGTCTGCCGATGGATGTCAAGGAAGGCGTCGACCAGACGTTCCACGTCCGCCTCTATATGGCTAACTGCGCTGTAGCACTGGTCGTCGATGATGCCGACGCCTATGGCATCCGCGACATCAAGGTCTACTCTACAGGCTTTGCCACTGGTTTCAACATTGCCGACAGTGCCTTCATCTACAGCGAAAAGACGCCCATCATCCGGACGACCGACGTGGCAACGACAGATACTGGCACACGCTGTTTCTGCTCAGTCAACTTCCCATCAAGGGACGTCCGCTTTAAGGACGAAACGACAGCAGCAGGAATGACACGTACCGTCATCGAGGCTGAAGAGTTCTTCGTGGCTCCCACCAGTGACAAGAGCCTGTTTGAACTGATAGCCTATGTCACGATGGCCAATGGCAGCATCACCAAGACCAACCTGTATATCAGGAGGCCACTGCGTGCCGGACAGCTGATGATTATCCGCTCGCGGACCAGAAGCGATGGCGGACTGGATGTCAAGGACCATCACGACACGGTGGGTGTCAGCGTACAAATCGACTGGGGCAAGGGCGGACATTTCGACCCCGTCCTATAATATATATAATAAGGTATAGAGAATGACTGACATTCGACACTTCTTCTCCGCTATGCTGCTGGGCACGATGTTGCTATCGTGCTCGGAAGCCGAAGTGTCGTCGGATGCTGTGGTAAGAAGCCAGCTGGCATTCAGCGTCAGTCAAATGTCACAACAGACCCGCCAGGGCCTGGACGTGGTACAAGAGAATCCCAACGATTATCGTGGCATCGACCATCTGGACGTCATGTCGTTCATCACTGCCAGTCCCACAACACCTGTGGCCGTTACTGACGAGCCTTTGGAAGACTTGGCTTCGGGTACTGAAGCCGACCGCGTCAGTGGCAAGGAATACTACTACCTGGATGAATATATGCTGAAGAGCGGCACCAACCGCGTGCTGGTGTATGGACAGGCAAAAGCCAAAAGTGGCAAGGATTCGAATACGGAGAACGGCAAACTAAACACCACGCTCAACGGTGTCACCAAGCCTGCCGACATCACGTTCAGTCTGGAATCTATCTGCAAGGAAGACAATGCCGGAACAGGAGTGACGGACCCAGACCGTGATGAAGAGTTCGACCCTGCCTGGAACTTGGCAAACTATCTGACGACTATTGCCAACACCTCTGGCTGGAGCGAGAATGCGGACTTGAAGAACCGCTATCTGAACTTCATCCATGCCGACACGGACGGTTCAGGTCTGATATGCGGATCAGCAGCACATATCAAGGCGTATGTCAAAGCTCTGAAACAGGAGTTGCAGGCGATAATAGTTGCCGAGGGTACCAGCGACGACACCAAGGCACTATGTACTACCATCATCGAAAATATTGGAAACACGGAAGACGCAACGTCTTGTGTCAACAACGGCTATCCCGGCACGCTCGGCCTGCCTGATGCTGCTGCCGTACTTCGCTGGATAGGCAGTGAGAACAGATTCCGCGTTCTCACGAAGGCCAGCACGCTGGACAACATCAACGACGTTACACGCTACGCCTATCCTGCCGAGCTCTGGTACTACGTCAACAGCGGTGTCTGCACGTCAGAGAATCCTGTGACGAAGGTAGACTACAAGAACAGCAGCAATTGGGAAGCCCTGCTCGCTGAAAAGTACACAGCAGGTCCGACGGTCAATAACCACACACGCTCGGTGGCAGTAGAGAGTCCCCTGCAATATGGCGTGGCACGTCTGAAAATGATTCTGGAGCCTATAACCGGTGGAGACAATGGTTTGAAAGATGCTAAGGATGAGGTCATCGTGGCTGCAAACACTACTGCGAATTATCCTTTGACGGGTGTAGTCATCGGTGCACAGTATCCCGTTGGCTTCGACTTTAAGCCACTTGCCACGAAGAGCGATGACAACAAATGCTTTATCTACGACACGGTGGTAGGCGACAAGGACACGGAAACAAGCAAATGGACCGTGAACACCCTGGTGCTTCAGACCTACGAAGAAGAACGCGTGCCGGTTATCCTGGAACTGACCAATCCAGAAGATGGAACGGAGTTTACTGGCAGGGATGGTGTTGTCTATCCCGGTACCAAATTCTACCTCATCGGCATGGCTAACGGTACCGACGAAGGATACGGCACAGAGAGCTACAACCGCGTATTCACGCAGGACTTCATCACCCAGCTGACCCTGAAGGTCAATTCATTGGCCAATGCCTACACCTGTATGCCCGACCTAAAGCAGCCGCGACTGGAAGTCGGCGTTGAGGTTAAGACGAAATGGATTCAATCCACGACAACAACGGTAATACTCGATTAAGATATGACAAAGATACTCATGATCATGACCAGCTTGCTGCTGCTAACGGCCTGCAGCACTTCTTCGTCCGACGACAACGGCGGTCAGGAGGTGCAGCAGCCCAGCATGTTGAGTGTCTATGTCAGCTCACCGTTGCAACAGACGCTGACGCGTGCTGACGTGGGAGAAATCGATGCCATAGGTGACGAGAGCAAGGTGGTGAGTATGCAGATATGGATTTACGAAAACAAATCTGGCAGGAAGGTGGGACACCTTAAGACTACCGAGACAGTCACGCTGAACATGAGTAGTGGTGCCGTCTACCAGATTCCCGTAGACGACGCCTTTGCCAAGAACAAACCCAATGTTGATGTCTATGTCGTAGCCAATGTGACGAATGCCAACTGCGGCGTTGAAGAAGATGCCCTGAGCGAGGCCAGTTCATGGGATAAAGTCCAGGAAAAAGCTAAGATTGATGAGGCACATTTCGGTCTGACTACACCACCCACCACTGAAGTTCCTACAGACGGCCTGCCCATGTCGGGAATACTGGAAGACCAACCCATTGCCGGTGATGCTCCTGTACTGCGCGTGGGCACAACGAGCCAGATAGCCTACGTACCACTGACCCGTGCCGTATCGAAGATAAGGTTTGTGTTTGCCAATACTGCGGGTACATCAGATGCACTAAGCATCACTGATATCACCCTGAGCGACGGCATGATTCCAAAAGAAGAATACCTGTTCCCCAACTCCCAGCAGCCGAACTACAACAGTGAGCCTGCCTCACTATTGTCGACGGATATTGACCCAGTAAAATGTACAGCGAATCCTGCAACCTATGTCTATAATGGAGAGACCCAGACGGCACAGCAGTATGAAGAGCTGATAGCTACTGGTATCTCGAGTGAAGAACTTTCCCCGGTAGGTCCCTACTACCTGCGTGAGTCTAACAAACGTTTGGAAGGAACCATTACTTATAAGGTAGGAAATGGTATAGCGCAAACGGCTACATTCCGCATGTCGGAAACTGGCGACTTCAAGCGTAACCATTCGTGGATTGTCTATGCATACTACGAGGGACTCTCGGGTATGCAAGTCGTCACTGTCGATGTGTTGGACTGGGTGCCGACAACAGGCAGCCATATAGTACATAATTGGTAAAAGAGAAATGAAGAATGAGAAATGAAAGATTGACATATCGTATCCTGCTTTTCATTTCAGCTTTACTGATAGCGGCCTGCTCCAATGATTCGGATGAGTTCAAGGAGCCGGACAACTGTCTCAGTATGGTATCGTTTACCCGTGGTGACGAACCGTCAAATCCGTTTACCGTTACTGAGGACTATTCCCCCGTCGGCGTGTTCCTCGTGGAGGGTGACGGAACAACGCAGAGTGGCCGCTTCGTATTCAAGGCTAACGAAACCATCTGGAAGTCCAGCATAGAGGTGACATCCAACCATGATTATGCCATCTACGGCTATGCTCCGGCCAATGTGGGTACAGTGACCCTGTCGGACGAAACACTTGACGGTGCCACTATGACCTTCAGCAACCTGCCTACTGTCAGTAGCCAGGATATCTGCTTTGTGGTTGGTGTACAGCAAGTCAATAATATTAATGATACGAAAAACATTCCTTTGGGACAATTCGGCTTTACAGGCAAGAGCGAAAAGAACTTCGTTAACCTGCTGATGGATCATGTCTATGCTTCGATATGCTTCAAGGTGGAGATAGACCCAGAATATGCCGCACTACGTGACATCAAGCTCAGAGGCATGACTCTGCAGAGTACCAAGGCTACCGCTAAAGCGACTGTGACGCTGGCTGCCAATACGGAGAATACAAGCCCCGTGGTGAGTGCCACCTACTCTGATTTGGCTGGAACAGGTCGAGAGGCACAGTTCTTCGACAGTGACACGGGTGTAGATCTTACTGCTGACGCAGCTATTCAGGCTACCTGTTGCTTCGTACCTACACTGGCTAATGACCTGTCGCTGATCACCACCTACGATGTCTACGACAGAAAAACGAAAAAAATCAGCGAGCGCACAGCAACGAACAAGCTGCCGAACATCACCATTGCCCGTGGCAAACGTATGACGATGACCCTGACAGTGCAGCCCACCTACCTCTATGTGCTCTCTGACAATGATCTCGACAACCCGACGATAACGATTAATTGATAATTGAGAATGCGTAAGATATTGACCATTGTGCTTTGTTCACTGTCTGCATTGATGATGCAGGCCCAGGTACGAATTGGCGGTAGCGTCTATGGTGGCGGTAATGCCGGTGATACGGGTGGAAGTACCACCGTCACCGTGAGGGCTGGCGACCTGAACTGCGTCTTCGGCGGAGCACGTATGGCCAACATCGAGGGTTCAGCCTTTGTCAACATTGACGGCGAGCATGCTTCCAACTATATCCTGATTAACCGCGTCTATGGCGGTAACGATATATCAGGAGAGATTGGTACATCAGATAATTTACCGACACCAGTGGCATCAAATACCGATGGCGTAAACAATACATGGAACGCTTTTGTGCATATCTCAGCAAAAAACATTTCCACCTATACAGCAGAAGAAGCTGCTGCCTATAATACTGCACATCAACTTGAAGAAGGTCAGGCCGGTTATGTCTCTGAAGGAGATGTAAAAGAAGATTCCAACCAGCCTATCTATATCGGCCAGCTCTTTGGCGGCGGCAATGGTGAATATTACTATTATAATAACGTTACCGACGGAAAACATTACATCTATCAGTCTGAAAAAGACTTTACAGATGGCAAGGCTCCCATCGCTTCTAATGAGACAGGCTTTAATCTACCCAATATAGACAAGACATACGTTGATGTTCATGGCGGTTCCATCGTCTATGCCTACGGTGGCGGCAACAATGCCACGGTGACGGAAAGTACGGTCATCTGCGTGGATAACCCCACTGCAGTGGTGAACACCATTATCGACCCCACTAACCCCAAGGCTGATGATGACGGTGAGCTGCTGACGAACGCACGCTTCAAGGAGATGGGTATCAATACCAGTCTCTCCTATCCTGGCAGTGATGAATACCAAATAGGCCGTTTCTTCGGCGGTAACAATCAGGAGGTGATGGCCATCCGACCGACGTGGCACTTGCAGTCAGGAAAGATCCGTAACCTCTATAGTGGCGGAAACAGAGGTGACATGACCAGTGAAGTAGGTCTATTGCTGGAAATACCAAAGACATCTACCATCGTAGTAGACAATCTCTTTGGCGGCTGCCGAATGGCTAACGTCGATCCTAAGGACGAAAACGGCAATCCCGTGGAGGTCACGAATGCTGCCTTGAACAAGGCTTTCGGCTACATGACAGAGGCCGAATACCAATATCACTTCCCCGACAAGCTGTCGGCACGTGTACTGGTTCGTGGCGGCGACATCCACAATGTCTATGGCGGCAATGATATCACGGGTAGTGTGAAGGGTGGCAATGCCGTGGGTATCTATACCAGCATCAGTGGCGATGTCTATGGTGGTGGTAACGGTTCTTATCCCTATACGGACAATGACAAGCTGAAGGACAATGATATCTATGGTGACTTATACTATGGTGACTTCATGACAGAAAAAGGGTACACCTCCTCTGTTGAGGCACTTAATGCCTTCCGTCCCAATGCCGAGGCCGTGTCACTCCGTGTGGCAGGCAATGCTATTACTCAACAGAACGGTGAAAATCTCGAAGTCACCAGTATCAACCCCACCATTATCGGCGGTGCCATTTATGTTGGTGGTAACAGTGCATCACTGAAGAAGAAAGAGGGTGAAGAGAACCCGATGGTAGAGCTGAAAATCGGTTCATACGTCATTGCCGACAACGTGTTCTTGGGCAATAATGGCTATAACATGGTGCAAAACAAGAATCCACGCGATGTCTTGAGCGTCATGTCCGGCAATGCCATTGACGAGAACAACGCTGAAATCAAAGACGCTGGTAACAACCCCATAGACTTCAGCAGCATCAATCTGACCAACTCGGCTACCTTTGCTGCCTACATGGACGGCTGCGCCATGGACATCAGACCCAGCGTGGTCTTCGATGATGCCACGCGTGGCGACCCCGCTACTTACGAAGACTACTCAACCTACTTCGGTTCTATATACTGTGGTGGTAATGTGGGTAGCATGACCGATCCTGACCAGACCACGATAGACTTTAAACGAAAGATCGTCGTCTTCGACAAGGTGGTGGGTGGCTGTAACAATGCCTATGTCCCCGCCAAGTCTAACGTTAACGCTGAATACATCGGTGGTATCATCGGTTCCACATCGGAACGGGCTGAAAACGGCTTCAATGACAAGAAAGGAAACATCCGAAACCGTCTGGTGATAAACTTCAACGGTCTAAAGATACAGCCCAAGCGGTGGAGAATCACCGAGGGAACATATCAAGACGATGCACCAACTGCTGATGATGCTCGTCCAGAGAATTACCCCAACCAGTATCTCATTTGGAATACTGTAGATGGTGCCGGCAACCCCACTTCACCTGTCACATCAATGGTCACATCCAGTTCAAGTTACGACTCACAGACAGGAACCATCACCAGTAGTGATGCAGACAAGGAACGTCGTTTTAAGGGGGGCAACATCTATGGTGGCTGTTACCAGAGCGGTGTCGTCAATGGTAATGTAGTCATCAACCTCAACAACTCTATCATCGACAGAGATATCCTCTTTGACGAAGTTGCTGAGGACGAAGAAGGCGAAGCAATCCTTTACGGTCACGATAACTTTACCATCAAGGAACGCCGTACGGGAGTTATCCTCGACGAACAGGGTATGGATGTACTCGGTGGAGCACTGAATGTTTTCGGTGGTGGCAAGGGTGCCGGCACGGAAATATGGGGTAGCACCACCATCAACTTGAATGCAGGTTATACATTCCAGCTCTTCGGCGGCAGTGAGGAGGGTGTTATCGGCAGACCCAAGGCCAACGGTAGTTACCCCTTCTCCTATAAGATAGACGATGGTACTACTGATGGTGTTACCATCAATAAGGCATATAGCTACGACCCGAAATACAGCTGCTACGTCAACCTGAGGGGTGCTAACGCCGGTGTGTCGAAACAGGCTGACCATAGCGAGGCCATGGCTGAGTGTGAATTCATGTATGGTGGCGGTTTCTTCGGTCCTATCATCGGCAACACCGTCATTAACCTGGGTAAGGGACGTATCTTCAACAGTTTTGCCGGCTCATGTAATGCCGACATCTTAGGACATACCGAGACCTATATTGGTCGTCATGTGAAGAAGGACTACGAAAACAATATGAGCGCCAATGCCGCCAGTGAGGACACCTATGAAGGTGGATTCCCCTGGATTCGAGACAAGATATATGGCGGTAACGACCTGGGTGGACGCATTTTGGGTGAAAAGGACTTTTCTTCTAGAGTCAACATCAATACGCTCAGCATGGTTCATGGCTATGACAAGACCAGCAATCCTGCCCCAGACGTTGTCAAAGCCTCCGCTTATCTGGAATATCTACAAGGTCGTGTTGATGCCATCTTCGGTGGCTGCTATGGTACCTACGACTATACGGAGGACCGTTTCACTAGCAGAGGATACACCAATCCAGACGGCAGCGAAAGGGAAGGTTTCTACAAGCCCTTCCTGAACAATGCCTTTGTCAACTTCCGTCCCACCTATTATGACGACAAAAACGTTTGTAAGAAGGTCTATGGAGCCGGACAGGGACAGTCGGGTGAGAGTGCCCGTGACTTATTGCAGAACCGAAGCTACGTGCTCATCGACATTCCACAGACCGTACAGTTCAACAAATTCGGCAACATGGAGGTGTTCGGTGCTGGAGAATGGGGCGGCATCGGCATGGGCGTTAACCCCAATGACTTAGTGGATCATCAGGAAACGCAAGGAGAAAATACGGTTACTGTCAAGGGTAATCCCGACAAAGCTTCAGCCATTATCGATTTGGTACGCGGCAACATCAGTGCTGCCTACGGTGCCAGCTACAAGGAGGGCTTTACCCGCCGTACGGTGGTGAACGTCCCTGACGGTGCGACAATCATTATCAACAAGATATTCGGTGGCGGTTACGGTATCGATGAAGACGGCTATCGCAATGTGAAGCCCTGCGACGCCTACGAGGCACAGGTGAACTACAACAGCGACTTGGCCAATGTGACCAGTGCCATCTATGGTGGCAACAACAACTACCGCCGCACGCTGTACGCTCAGGTGAACATCCGAAAGCCAGTCTATAATGGTGATACTGACCTGAATGAACAACCCATGACAGCCACTATCTATGGTGCCGGCTATGGTGTCGGAACATGGGCACAGTACACCGAGGTGAACCTGCTGCCTGGCGCTGAGGTCTACGAGGTCTATGGCGGTGGCCAGATGGGTAGGGTGATGAACAAGAAGTCTGTGGATGCATGGGCTTCGGAAGCAAATGCCCAGGCAACCTCAGATTACAATACTGCACACACCGCTTGGGTGAATTTGCCTGAAGAAGATAAGGCTACGACTCCCGAGCCGCAGGAGCCACAGGATATAGACCTTACCATGGGCGGCTATGCTGACGACGGTTTGAGGAATGTTCTGGTTCATGCTAACCGCGATGGCAGCAAACACAACACCAATGTGCATATCAACAAGGATGCCATTGTCAACATGTACTATGTTCAAAAGCCAAAAGGTCCGGGTTATTCTGGTGGCTATGCTTATGGTGGCGGCTTGGGTGATAGCACTGACGGTACAGGTGACGTGTATGGCACGACCTATATCGACCTGTTGGGCGGTACGGTGAAAAAGGACCTCTATGCTGCAGGTACCAGCGGCTGCGTGATGAATGAATACAATATCACCAAGGACGATTTCGGCGAAGACTTCATCGCCAGTGCCAACGCCTATATCGAGGGCGGTGTGGCACGTAACGTCTACGGCGGTGGCTGGGAAGGTACCGTTGGTAAGCATGTGGGTAATATCACTACCGCATGGAGTGGTGATATCCTCGGTGAGACCAATGTCGTTATAGGTAAGCTCGACGGAACGGGCTACTACGACGGTATTCCCGCCATTGAGCGTAATGCCTATGGTGGCGGTGAGGGTGGACCGGTCTATGGTACGGCACACCTAACGCTGAAAAACGGCTATATCGGCTATGTGTATAACAAGGACGGTACTGATGACCCAGAGACAGACATCGACGAGCATTACGAGGAAAAGATTGACGACGAGACGTCTGATGTAGCAGGTACGTTATTCGACAGCGGCTGTATCTTCGGCGGCGGCTATATCGACAACAGTAGTGTGGATGTCACGGATGTCAAGATGTATGGTGGCTATATCCGTAACAGCCTCTTCGGCGGTGGTGAGATTGCCGCTATCGGACGTGGCACAGCAGACGAGACGGAAGACGAGAACGGTGTCGCTAACAAGATACGTAAGTTGACCGGAATCTATAAGGCAGGTGCCACCAACGTCTCTCTCTACGACGGTCATGTGCTTCGCCATGTCTTCGGAGGTGGACGAGGCTATGACAACTTAGGAGGTCATGGTCATCTGTATTCCGACGGATATGTGTTTGGCAAGACCGGTGTGAACATCTACGGCGGTGAGGTCGGTACTGAGGAAGGTATGGCTAACGGCTACGGTAACGTGTTCGGCGGTGGCGACGTAGGCTATGTCTATGGTGCCATTATGGAAAATGACGGATTGTATGTTGGCATCAAGGACGGTGAACGCTATGATGACGAATGGGAAGGCTACTATTATAAGTATAAAATAGGAGAAGATACACCATATACGCCATCTACTACCACACCGGCTGCTACCGATACTAACTGGGTGACAGACCCTGTAACAGGTGAATACATACTCACCGAGGACTGTAAGGTGCTGATAGAGCCGCATTGTCGTGCAAAAGTAGATGTCACTATCAACGGACATTCCTATTCGGCAGGCGATTATGTTCCTACTGAAGATCTCCACCACTTGGGGAATAAGAGTGCAGATGCATCTACATGGGCAAATCTCGACGACAAGGGTATCATCATCCATAACGCTGTGTTCGCTGGCGGTAATGTAACATCAGGTTCCGACCAGTTGTACGCTGAGGCGAAGACCGTGCTCGGCAATGCTACGGCCTCCATCCACGACGTCTACCACCGCGACCTGATTACCATTGGTACAGGACATACCGGCGGACTCTACGGAGACGGTAACCTGACCTTCGTCGATGGATATCGTGGATTGAACATCACCAACTATGGTACCGACTATTATAATATCTCCACGGAGATAGATATTATTACTTATCGTACTCTCCCCGCCCGTGAGCAGGCATACTATGAGCTGAAATACAGCTGTCTACAGGAATGTACCGATAATGAGGGAAAGACTTATTATCCTGCCGACCCGTCCAAGAACAGAAAGGCATCGACCATTACCGCCGACGAGTTCCTGGTGCGTTTTGAAGGTCAGACACCTGGTGCGTCTGACCCATGGATGATTGGTGAAGATGGCAAGCCAAATCCTGCATACTGGGAAGAGGCTGGTGTCTGCTCGCGTTATGCCGGTCGTATCATGAACACCATCCAGCGTGCCGACTTCTGTGGTGTGTTTGGTAGCCGTATGGTGATGCAGGGTGCCAAGGACCGTGTGGTTGACCAGAACGACAAGACCAACTACACCATCAACCGTGTGCGTGAGGTATCGCTCAACAAGAAACATTCAGTTATCTCCAGTGACAAGACCCTGAAACCTGGAGGAAAAGAAGAGGATGAGGATTGGGCAGATATGAACAAAGCTGTCCATGGCAACTACTTCGGTATCTATAATATCGTGAACTACCTCGGTGCACTGACCAGTGACGTACACTTCAAAGACCCGGACAACGGCAATGAGGACAAGCGTAAGACTGAAAGTACCAGTACCCCAGCAGACGGCAAGACATACTATCAGTGGAAAGAAGCCAACAAGAATAATCAGACGCGCAACAACGGTAGCAGCCTGAACAAGGTGGCTCTTGCCTCGGGTGTGTATCTGGAACTGACGACGGAGAAGAGCACGGGTAACTCCATAGAACAAAAGGACTGGGGCTATATCACGGGTGTCATCGAGTTGGACCTGATTAACGTGCAGACGGGTATCGGCGGTGGCTTCGTCTATGCCAAGAACGAGCACGGCAAACAGCATTACGAAAAGTTAAGCCACAGTACATTGACCGCCCTGAATGCGGAGGCTGTGACCCGGAAGGACTTTACCTATATCGAGACTAATCTTCAAGAGTTTGAGACATCGGGTAACTTCGTACACAGTACACAGACCATCATCGACGACTGCTATCCTGAGAGTAACCGCTATAATCCAAGTTCCAGCGATTACGTGAAAGCACACTACTGGTATATCAAGGGACAGGTGTACGTCTACGACCAATATATCTCTGCCTATACGGGTGCGCCCAATGCCTATAGCAAGGTGGAATACTTGAACCTGACGATTGCTGCAGCGTCACACGGTGAGATGACTCTCGTGGACGTGAAGCCTAACCGCTATGCCTACTACTCTTCATTTAATAACAATAGCGGTACCAAGCTCTCGGCGGAAGGCGAACTGGAAATCGGTGAGAAGATTTATAAGCTCAACGACCCCATCAGCTATTGGGACTATAACCTGTTGTCCGCATCAGAGAAGAGACTGTTTGTGGATAAGACCTATGTCACCATTGCCACCTGTAAGATCGGCCAAACCGTCTATCCTGCTGGTTACGTCATGCTGCAAAGTGAATACGATGATTTGAAGACTGCCGCAGGTGACCCGAGAACGATTGACGGTTATGACAAGCCGGTGAAGGCTGTCGAACTGTGGGGTAAGGATGAGAACGACCAGGATGTCTATCTGAATAAGGACGAGGCATTTGACTTCGTCTTCCGTGAGTCGAACAACATGAGCCATAATACGGGTTATATGCTGACCTACGATGTTACCAACCCGAAGGTATGGAACACGTGGTACACACCGGAGAATGGAACAACGGCAGACAAGATGACCAAGGAACAATATGATTCAGCCGGTAAACCAGATGGTTACCATAACGGTCCGACCTATCACCCGACTGCTGACGGTATCTACGGACAGAAGCAATACAAGGTGAGTGACATCATCGAGGAGGAAACGTATGTCATCTACGAAGGTGACGGTACTTCGGCAAACAAGGGCTTGAGAGGCGATCATTCAGCTGCCATTGAGGCACTCAACAACACCGATGCAGACGGTGATGGTGTAGCAGACCGCAAGCAGGCAACCTTTAAAAAGGCATACGTGGTAACGAGTACCATCACACTTGGTGACAAGCACCTCTATAAGGGAGCTACCTTGGCGAAAGAACAGTACACCGACGAACAATGGACAACCATATCCGGTAGTGTAACTGACGCCTTCGTCTGTACCAGTACCCTGAAGCTCGACGACAATGTCGTCATCTATGTCAACAGTGTGCTGACACAGGATGAGATAAATGACTTTAAGACGGCATACTCCAGTCTGGCTGATGCCATCGACGACGTGATGTCACCAGCCTACTATTGTACGGCTCCGGGCTACTACGGTGGCGACTGGTATGTATCGAATAAGAACTACCGAGGCTTGGCGGCATGGAGTGCGCTGTCACCCGAGGATCGCGCCTCATTCTCCTTCAACTACGATGCCTTCGACGTGCTCATCGATCCGAAATACAGCAGGAATGAACTGGAGAAATACCAATACGACGGTTTGAACTTCACCACTGAGGAACAGGCAAAGACGAATCCTGCAGGCTATTCCATCAGCCAGCCTCTGGACTACAAGGCTACCAACGGTGGTGCTGCATTCACGTACACTGATAAGGATGGTGTTTCGCACACAGTGGCTGCAGGTACAGAACTGGACCGTGTAGAATATGAGGTATTGCCCAATGAGCAGCACCACTATGCGCGCATCGAAGTGAAGACAGCGGGCAGCTACTACGTGGTGAAGAAAGGCTTTGTTCGCGGTGACACACCATACGCCGTCGGTCAGGTGCTCAGCTACGAGGAGTGGAACAGTCTGGGTGACGACCAGTCCAACACTACCACGCTGACCTTCACGTCTACCGGTAACTACTATTACTGCCGTGAGTCCTATGTGATAGGTGAGAACGGTGAGGGTAAGGCTGTGACAGGTATCACCGGCATCGGTGCGGTAGCATCGGGCAACAGAGCGGTAGGACAAACCGTAGAGGTTGGTCTTGTCATTGAAGAAGGTGACGAGGACGCAGGCTATAAGAGTCTGACCAACCGTCAGCTCGGCTTCACCATCCATGGTGTGGCACCTATCGAGACGAGTACGCTCTATGTCAGCCGACAGAGTGATATCTACGACCTCTCGACGGAGAAAATCATCACCGTCATCTACCAGTACAACTACGAGGAGAGCGATGAAAACGGTATGAACATCACACCGGTGAGCGAGCGGCACGTCATCAATATCCACATACAGTTCGAGAGTGGTATTCCTGAAGTGGAGAACATCTCCAAACCTAATATCGTACTGCCCGGCACGGAGATCACCATCCGTACGCCGAACGTCAAGCCTGGTGCCTTCGAGATCCAGGGTGGTGGATGGATGCTGTTCGAACGTCAGTCGGACACCGAGAGTCATATCAACGGTATTGAGTTCACGCCGTCCAGCGATCCGCTCTATTGGTATCAGGATGACTACTGGCTGGCCTACTATGCGAAGACCTACCTCGGCAAGACATTCTCGAATGCCGTCCAGGTGAGCGTGGCGAACTACCACGACCTTGCCGACGTGATGTCTGATGAGAATAAGACTCACCACATGTATATCGATAATCCGAATGTGAAGCGTGACCCGAAGATATATATTAAGTCTCAGGACGGTCTCACCAACTTGGCGAACCTGTTTAAGCTCAGCACAGGCGGAAGTGTAGGAGAACATAGTTCAGTGAATACCGACCAAATTGGCAACTGTGCTAATCTGCAGTTCTACCTCCAGACGAACATCGACGCAAGTAGTTCCGCATGGACTCCTATCGGTGACAACACAAACTGCTTCGCAGGTATGTTCCATGGTGACGGCTATACCATCAGCGGACTGACACCTGCGACGGGCACGACAGGCTCGCTCTTCGGCAAACTCTGCGGTAAGGTATATAACCTCGGTGTCACCGGTTCGTTCACGGGCAGCGGCATTGCTGACAGCGGCAGTGGTGACAAGAGCCGCGTAGAGAACTGCTGGGTCAAGACGACGGGTACCACTACGGGCAGCAAGGCTGTCTTCGGCGGCACTGTAGGCACCTTGGTGAACAGCTACTATGTCACAGGACAATACAGTAGTGCTAATACGGGTGCCACAGCCAAATCTGTTCAGGAATTCTACAATGGTACGGTGGCTTACGATTTGAACGGCTTCTACCTGAACAAGCGCTACTACGATAACAACTCTGCGTGGGAAGGTGAAAAGAAACCCTACGACTACCTCGCTTCAGCCATCGACGGTGAATTGCCTACAAGCCTGAGTGATGGTAATTATCCTGAAGGTTACGCCATCTATCAGCCTCAGCTGAAGGTGGCAGTAGGCGAGACATTGCCTGATTTGGGCTATGTGGAGAACCGCTTCTATGATGGTGACTACCGCTACGCTGGCGGGTCAATTCCCGAGGGCGTCGACATGCGTACAAGGACGAAGATGGTGACAATAGGTACGAAAACTGAGGAAAAGACGATCTTCTCGCCCATCTGGCCTGACGACTACCTGTTCTTCGGACAGGCTCTGAACTACAGTCACATGGATGGCATTGATGTCGCTGAGGAACGCACTCACCAAGACCTGCCGTCTCGTATCGTCAAGAGCAGCGACCGCATCCTGACAACTGAAGAGGGCAACGTCATCTACCGTGCTCCGGCATACTTCCAAAGCAGTACGATGGGCGTGGCCTACTTCAATCCGCATGCCGTCTTTGCACAGACCAAGAAGGACGATGCTACTGTCATAGCTTACAAGAATATGACGGCTATCGACTTCACTGGTGGTAATGGCGATGTGGCAGGAGGCTATGAGCAGGGACTCAATGGTGGTAAGTTCTATCCCCCGTTGCTCGACGATGGAGGACTGAAGGATATATACATCGCCGACCTGACACGCAACCTCTTGGTATATTCTACCAAGGGCACACAGACCGATGACGTGGTGAAAGGCTATCTGCTTGACGAGCCTATCGTGGAAACTGATGACAAATACCGTACCGTGAATACCTGGGATAGCTATTCGACCAATGTCCGTGGCCACTGGGTACAGAAGACGGATGATGGCTACATGGCACAGAGAGACCACCTGCTCGTCGACATGCAGGACTTCAACTGTCCTATCAGCTATAAGTTTGCCGATGACAAGCGCATGTGGTATCAACGCCTGCCTGAACGCTACGTCACAACGACTAAGGGTTGGGATGTCGTCAGTCTGCCGTTCACTGCCGAACTGGTGACCACTCAGGATAAAGGTGAGATTACGCACTTCTACAGTGGCAGTAAGAGCATCGAGGGTAGTGATGCGAAGATTGGCCATGAATACTGGCTGCGTGAATTTACTGGTGGTAGTGCAAGTGGCAACACGTTCAATGCTACCTTCGATGTGCCTAACGGTGCTAAAGCAGATAAGACCGTTACCAACACCTTCCTCTGGGATCACTACTACAGCAATGCCCATCAGTTGGATATCAATAAGGATACCTATCAGACGTTCTACAAGGCTGATCGCCAGTACAATGATTATGCCATGTTGACCAACGACCAGGCATACATTGTGGGATTCCCCGGCAAGACGTTCTATGAGTTTGACCTCAGTGGTGAATGGACAGCAACATACACGGATCTGCCAGAACCAGACCCCGTTTCACAGCAGACCATCACCTTTGCCTCTATGCCAGGCACCACCATTCTGGTTAGTGACACGGAGATAGCGAAAACTACAGCAAAGGGTCGTTACACCTTCGTACCCAACTATCTGAACAAGACGCTCACAGCAGGCTACTTCATGAATGATGACGGCGACAAGTTCAGTGTACCCAGTTCTATAGTAGCAGTACCGTTCCGTCCGTACTTCGTGGCAGGCAGCATATCTGCCCCTGCACCTTCTACGCGCGGCATCCAGTACATCGTCTTCGACAATGCTGACTCATCGTTTGCCATCGACGACAAAGACCCGTCCGAGGGTGATGTCAGTGGCGGTCTGGAGTTCAGCGTCCGTCGTCACACCATCATTGTGACATCGACGCTTCGTCAGGAGGCCGACGTCCGCATCGTCAACACCGGTGGTCAGACCATCGCTGCGTTCAACATCCAGCCCGGTGAGACCATTGAGACACCTGTCCGCTCCAGCGGCGTTTACATCATCCATGCCGCCGGTGGCCACTACGTGAAGAAACTATCGGTGAAGTAAACGACATGATACAATATGGGCACATATATTAACATAGGTAATGCAGGATTAGCGGTTGAGTTACCTTTGGGTAACTTACCTTTGGGTAACATGTTGTATCTTTGTGCTGTCAGATGAATATAAGTAAATATGAACACGCCATTTCAATACGGAAAACTTGCCACTAAGGAGAATTTCGTCGACAGGGTGGAAGACAGGGCTCAATTGAAGAGTTTCCTCTCATCACACATTAACGTGATGCTGATTTCACCACGCCGTTGGGGAAAGTCCTCGTTGGTAAAGGTCGCTATGGTTCTCCCAAGAGCATTAAAGATGAAAGAATATAATGACACTAGATATGAATAACAGCATAGCAAAACAAAGGTATATCAGTTTCAATTTGTTTGAAGCATGGAAACAAAGTGTTTCAAGCATGAAAGCAAGTCGTTTGAAGCATGGAAACAACTCGTTTCTGGCATCGAAACCTATGTTAGTGATATCTCTTGTCTTTCTGATGCTACTTTCGGGCATCTCTAAGGCATGGGGACAGACGGACTATTCGGGCGTATATTATATAGGCGCTGTTACCCACGGTGATACACCGGCCGACAATTTCTACCTGTGTCCAACGGTGAACTGGAAATATTACAAATCATCATCTCCATTCTATACCAGTTATCCTACAGACACTGGTATGCCGTTTCTGACCACCTACAAGTGTCGTGGTACAGCTGGTTATGATGCAAAAGAGGCCGTATGGTATGTTGAGAAACATCCATCTTTGGATTACTATTATATCAAGCATGCCAGTGATAACAAATACCTAACTTACAATGCTGCCTTTCTAGCCAACTTAGGCCGTGTGCGTGTTCACCTTGAGGCTACACCTGCAGATGATTATGCATTGTTTGCTATTCGCTATATCTCTTCGAAAGACTCTTATGACATTATTTCTAAATATGTTGAAGATAATATTGCTGAAGGAAATGATCCCGATGGTGGAAGAAAATATCTAAATGTCAATAAAGGAAACCAGCAGTCTCTTGAAGGTACAAATGCTGATAATTCCCAAGCGATAATGACTGGTGGTATCATTGGCCTTTGGACTGCAGGAAGTACTGAAAATACTGGTAGTGGTAAGTTCTATCTCGAACCAGCGTTGTCTATCGCCCCTCCAACCATTACCAATAATTATACCGCAGAAAATACATTTACTATTACTGCAGCGGAGGGTGCTACCATTTATTATACCACCGATGGCAGCACGCCAACAATATCTGATTATACAGGAACTGGTACAACTTCCGTTACTGTCAATCAGACGGAGAGCATGACGGTCATTAAGGCGATTGCGAAGGGCGCAAATGACGCAACTGATCCTGTCCCTACACTGGTGACCACCTACTATCTCCCTGTATGTGAAAAACCTACTATTAAAGTCAGTGGTGGTACTGTTACCATCACTTGTGCTACTGCAGGTGCAGCTATTCATTATACGACAGATGGTAGCCCTGCTACGGCTTCGTCAACAACCTATACTGAACCATTTGCCAAAGGCAGCGCTTCAACCATCAGGGCCGTTGCGACAAAAGCTGGTTATGTCATTTCCAGTGAGGGCACCCTCATGCCTGCCACGCAAGTTTCTTCTTCGAGCGAAATCGAAGACATGACTGGTAATTATATATTAGCAGATGGCTTTAGTTCAACATCATCTATCGGCACTTCAGGAAATCCTTTCAAGGGTACTATTGACGGAAATATGGTGACGATATCAGGCCTTAATCATCCTTTAGTAGCCTATGCCAATGATGCTACTATCAAGAATATCATTCTTGACAATGTCAGCATTAGTAGCGGAACGAATGTTGGTGCCATTTGTGCTGAAGCTACAGGCGACACCCGTATCTATAACTGCGGTGTGCTGGCAACGAATAGTACAGTAATGACAGACGAAGACGGCTATACCGCTATTACCTCTTGCAGCAGTACCATCTCAGGCAGTAACTATGTTGGTGGTATCGTAGGTCTGCTTGACGGCAGTTCGCGAGTCATCAACTGCTTTAGTTATGCCAATGTTTCCGGAGGCACTGTCGGGGGTATTGTAGGCTATAACAACGTTGCTACCACAGCCTCGAACCTCAAGACGATGGTGATGAACTGCATGTACTATGGCGAAGTCAGTGGCACTTCGATAGCACCTATCTACAATGGTGAGAAAATCACCAACGATGGCGATGACAATGGCGTAAACAACTTCAACTACTTCCGCCTCGAATCCTCATATATTGAGAATACAACTTTAACCAAGGTTTATAACTGTGCCCTCGGTGCAGAGACACGTTACCTGCAGAGATTCGAGTTCTTCCGTCATCTGCTGAATAGCAACCGTGAATTGGCTGCATGGTGGGCTACGGGTAGTCCAGATAACAAAGACGAGATGATGAAGTGGGTATTGGAACCATCGCAGATAGGTTCTTCAACTCCTTACCCGGTACTGAAGGCTCCTGGCTACTACCCATCTGTGGTAAACATCGATGCTGAAAACGCTCCTCTTGCTACAGAGCGCAACAAGGGTGGCAAATTAGGTACGCTTTCTGTTGAGATACAATCAGGCAGTGGAGCTGTTTTCGGTGCCCCGGAAGGTGCCTATATTACCCAATCCAGGCTCGAACTCAATATCACTGATAAAGATTTTGACCACTTCAATTTCAACTATTATAAGGTCCAGCTGCCTTACTATAACGATGTAGGAACGGGTAACTATACAGGTAATCGTGTAGTAACGGGATGGAAGATTGTATCTGTCACCACAGACGGGAGTGTCACTCCCTATAACAGCTTCACCACTGGCGATGATGCGCCAGCCTACAACTTTGCCGACCGTAAATGTATCGCAAAAGACATATACAGCGAAACCAATAAACGCGTCTTTAATCAGGGTGCCTATTGGGATGTACCAGAAGGGGTGACAGGCATCACAATTCAGCCTTATTGGGGCAATGCAGTTTATCTGTCCGATGCTTATTGGGATGTGACCTATAAGAATAGCGGTACTGATGCAATGGTTACTCCCGTTAATGTCGATAACGTGGGTGGAGGTCAACACTATGGAAATGGTGAGAAATTTAACAGCCAGACCGTTTACACCAACATTGGCGATGCTATCGCAAGTACGGCACTTTATGCGGGTACAAATGAGGCTACGTATAGCGCCCGCAGCGTTTATGATTATGCAGTGGTGCTTGTGGGCAACTATCATCACAACAGTACCATAGCTGGAGGCGGTAAGCCCTATACGCTAACCTCTGTTGACATGGACGGCGACAATGAACCAGACTATTCATTAATGCTTCGTTTTAATGGTCGTACAGTTTTCCATCCCGTAAAATACGATTTCCTGAATATTTTAGGTCTCGGCATGGCACAGAAGACTACTGGCGGTACAGGCTCTTATAATTTGGGTATTATTCAGCCAAAATATTGGTTTGAAACCACCAACACATCACTCTTCCATGTTACCCAATTTGAATATGACCGTAGCGATCGTGGTGCATATCCCTATATTGTTCAGGGTGGTGTTATGGAGCAGTGGGTGAGTGGTCAAAATAACGGTGCCGCCAACAATACCACCTATTTCCATGTGGGCGGCAACGTGTGGTTCAAAGAGTTCCACCGTGGCACCCACCAGGATAAGAATCTACAGTCCAAACATCCACCAGTATCCGTTACTGGTGGTGACTATGACGAATTCTACCTTACTGGTCTCTATACCGCAAATGTCGCTAGCTACGAAGATAATGCAGAGTGCTATATCAATGGTGGCCGCTTCGGTACAGTGGCAGGCGCTGCTATGGAAGGCATCGGTAAAAATGGTGGTGCGGACGACACAGGTAACATCACCTGGCAAGTGCAGAATGCTGACATTAGGGAATTCTATGCAGGTGGCATCAATGCTGCTAAACCCGTTACCGGCAATCTCAGCACCACTATAACTGGAGGAAAGATTGACCTTTTCTGCGGCGGACCTAAGTTTGGTGACATGAGCACAGGCAAGACCGTTACCACCAACGCAACAGATTGTATCTTTGGAACCTTCTTTGGTGCGGGCTATGGTGGTAATTCATATAGCCGCCAGGCACCGAGAAACCATAACAATTTAATAAACTTCCCACATAATGATAAAGATGCTGGCAATCACAATTCTTGGAACGATTGGCTGGATGATTATTATACACAATCCTACAGTGCTACTTACGGTGGTGTCTCCACACAGTTCAGCTACCAGTTCCTGCCTATGTCTGGAAATGTTGACAACTGTGCACGTATTTTTGTGGAATATGTGAAGTTCTCGCTGGCTACCTGCCGCAATGTCACCTCAACTCTGACTGGTTGCAAAATCACCGGCAATTTCTA